>ERZ773213.22-NODE-22-length-130725-cov-16.597230_pt1 | contig 130725 bp, 115 predicted proteins | sample MGYA00580996_ERZ773213 | MGnify/ENA primary metagenome ERZ773213 (study PRJEB29015, sample SAMEA2738152) | human oral metagenome | biome: human oral; feature: human-associated habitat; material: saliva | place: China | collected 2197 ...
AATAACTGTCAATTAGATATCTACGAATTCTAATTATTGGGGTCGCTACTCTAACTCCTCAAGTGTAACACCTTGAGATGTTAATTTAGGGATAAATTTGCAAAAACTCCCTGAAAATGCTATAATAAATACCAATTAATTGGGACCAGATTATGGCAAAAACCTCCAAAAAGCAGTTACCAGGCATCGCCTTTGAAAAAGGTGAGCATCTTGTTTTAGTAATTAAACGAACCAAGCTCATTCCTCTCGGTTTTTGGGCGGGTGCTTTTATCTGCTCGATCGTGCTGATCGCCGCAAGTATCCTCATCAATGGCGGCAGTTCATTTATTTTTAACCTTGATCCCACCTCTCGCTCTTTCTTTCTTATGATTATTCTTGTCGTGCTTGGTACTATCTGGATCGCTACTTTAATCTCCACTCATGTTTACTCTGGTAACTGCCTTTATGTTACTAATAAACGCCTTATCCAGAATTCTGTCACCTCTCTTTTCTCAAGCTCCACCAATGTGATTGATCTTGTCGCTGTAGAAGATGTTAGTTTCAAGCAATCTGGGATTTTTGAACATATGTTTAGTGTTGGTACACTTCGTATGTCCACCATCGGTTCTGAAACTACATATACCTTTGAGAATGTTGATACGCCAACTGATGAGCTTGAGATTATTACTCATCTTGTCCATGTTGAGAAAGGTGAAGCTCCAGCAGAGGCCTGTGCCGTAAATGGTGCGGCCAATACTGCATCCACCGTAATTAATTCTAGTGCTCCTACCACTGTTGTTGCCACCCAGCCAGTCACCTTTGCAAGCACTAACGACTCAACTCCTCCAGTTATCGAAGTAGTCGCTCCTGCCACTCCATCAGCCGAAGGCGTTGATACTAGTAGTACAACTTTTAATCCTCCAGCCAATTAGACCCCATAAAACAAAAAATACCTGGCAGTACCAGGTATTTTTTATGTATATTTATCGTTGCTTGAGTGCTAGTCTAATACGCTCTTCAATCGGCAGGTTCGCATCAACCTTCGACAGTGCATCTGTCGCCTCCTTCAACGGGAAGCCGAGCGCCATCAAGGCATCTAGTGCCTCATCATTTTCTGGTTGACTTTGTACTGATACAACTTCAGTCGCACCGTATCTAGTCGGAAGACCCACTTTATCTTTCAAATCCACAATTACACGTTCTGCCGATTTCTTACCCACGCCTGCTGCCTTGCTCACAAACGTTGCATCTGCATTGGCGATTGCATTGCGCACTTCTTCTGGTGCCGCCAAAGAAAGAATTGCCATCGCCGCCTTCGGCCCCACTCCGTTTACTGAGATAAGCATTTCAAATATTTTCTTCGCCATTAAACTCGAAAATCCATACAGATCCTCAGAAGTCTCTCTTATCGCATGGTATGTATAAAATTTCTTCTTCTCGCCCACGTTAGTTGCTTCAGCATCAATCTGTGATAGCCCAAGCTCATATCCCACTCCATGAACATCAACAATAATTGAATTTAAAAATTTTTCGGAAACTTCTCCCTCAATGTGTGCAATCATATCACTATTTTATCACAGACAGATTTTCTCTCTCAGTCATGGCTTTCTTTGATATAATAAGCGTAAAGGTTTTAAAATGGCTGAACAACTCAATCAATTCTATTCCGTAGAAAATCAAGACCCCCAGGTCGTCAGTGAGGAAGCATCGCTCTCTAGTCTCTATCAGCCCGAGCTACAGCAACAATTTTCTGATCCTGAACTTGATCTTCTTTTAACTCTCTCTTCAAGTCTTCAAGAACAAATTGGCATAAAAATAGAGAACCCTAATTTAGCCACCACAGAACAGGATGATAGTCCTGAAAATGAATATGATGATAATGATGACTTTGAGGAAGAAGAGAACTACGAGAATGAATATGACGACGAAGATGAGCGTATCGAATTTCGTGACAGCTACAAGAAAATCAATCAATATCCTCTCACTCCAGAAATTTACGAACGATTTCCGTTCCTGCACGAACTCCCCCAAGGTGTCGCTGTTATGGGTGGCGTTGCCAGGAGTATTACTCGGCAATTTCTCACCGGCGACATAGAGCCGATCCGCGACATCGACCTTGTCCATATCAATGATCGTGAAGGAGATCAACCAGTTTCCCATGAAGACCTAGAACATCTCTCTCAAAAGTTCATGCCGGAAGATTATGCTTTTGGTCATGGTATCCAACCAGAGTCTTTTGAGCATTACTTCCGTACTCGTGACTTCACCGTTAATGAAAGTCTAATTTTAAATAATCAACTTTATTTTACTGAGTCTGCCAAGAATGATTTTCTGGAAAACATCATCCGACCTACCTATAAGGAATTACCAAATTATCAAGATGAATTAAGTAGTCGTCTCTTTCTCAAGGCCCTGATGATGCAAAGTGTCATCGCTGAATTCACCGACTCCATCCCGACTCTAGAAGATATTAATTATGTTGACCGTATCCGCACTTTTGATATAGCTCTCATGCTTAATAAATGCATTAGTCGTGGTGCAGAGGTCGCCCAAAGTTTCACAGCTAACCTAGTTGACTGGGATGTTATCTCGGAGGACTTTTTAGGCCGCCCACTTGCCGCTGCCAGGGACCTTCGTCAGGACTTATATAATTTTAACTATTATCCATCCGCCTATAAGCCAAATCAGGATTCATCCTCAAATGAAAAATCTGATCGCGAGATTAAGGAGTATCTCAAATCAATCAACTTTAAGGAATTTGATCTGCCAGACTCAATGTCTAGGTTTCATACCTCAGATCCCAGTATTCGACTGGCTATCAAAGAATATGAAGAAGGTTCGACCGATCAGATTCGTCTACCTATTGATAAAGTTCCAATTAATCCCGATGATTACCCAGAGCGTTTTCATGGCCAATATGAAGACTATGATTTTGACTTTATTAATTCTGATGACTAAGCTATTACGCTTTTTTATCCTGCTATATCTTGGTATTTCTTGAGGAAACAGCTATTAGGGTAGCTATAGTAGTCATCTCTCTCGTATTCATAGGATAGTGGAATGAAAGACACAGTTAAGCGGCCACTCTTCTGTGTTTATCTAGGGCTAACTGAAGAGCTTTTTTGTAGGTGGTTTTACCAGTTAAACAGTCCATCATGGTCTGTTTTTCGCGTGTAGATAATTTCATGCCCTCCAGCCTAAGGTTAGAGTCTACAAAGCTAATCATCTCTTCATTCTTACTCATACACCTATTATACTATATCTTCTTAGCATATTCCTCTAGCTCTAAGTGGAGTGTTTATGGCTATCTTATTTTCTACTCCGTCAGTAGTGTTATTCTTGGGTTTTACTAAGCCAATCAGCCCATGTTCTTCCATCAGCTCTTTTGTAGCTCTCTGGGTTACTGAATATGTCGTTGAGTGTTCGTTGACTGTCTCGTTGAACTATTTGAAAACCCTTTAAGAAAGTTCTATAATCTTCGGCTGTCCAACCGTCAAAAGTCTGGTGGCTTTTTTCGTTTGGTGCGCCAGTATCCATATCCTTTTTTTCTATTTCTATTGCCATATATTCGCTAGCACCATTATGACTTGTTTTTATGCTGTTGGATATTACTTCATCAGAAGTCCCTTTGATTTTAAGCACTCTACATAGCGATAAGAGAGCAACATCGCCATCATGAAAGGCTAAATTAATAGCTCTTTTTTCTTGAGGTGTTAAATTATTTTCTGCATCATCAGTCAGATACACATCTGGTGTTTCACCAAAGAATATCTCTACTCTCGAATTCATCTCGTTAATACGTGGGTCTATATTGCCATCTCTAGCCCATTTTTCAGCTAAGATACCACGAGCTACATGGTATGCCGTCATGGCGGACTGGATGCCGTGCTCTCTTTCAAATTTTCCATGCCCGCCAGATTCATGCGCCGAATCTGTCTTGTGAACAAAGTCTTCACTATGTAAATTGAAATTCGGATTATCAAATATTTCATATACCGCTCTTGAAGTTCTTCCGTTACCATCAGCAAAAAGGTGCAAATTATTGACCGTATAATATGAAAGAGTCGCTCGATAATGATTGTCTTTTATTCCTTTTAATGCTTCGGTAGTATCGTTCAGGATAGCTCCTTGAACCTGTCGCGATGGCGCCATATGCTCACCAACTCGCACGTTATTTCTTACGCCACGTTCAGGCCTACCGACACCACGCAAAATGCCATTAAGCTTCATAAGATATTTATAAGCTCCATCACGGTTTAGCTCTTGTATTCTACTATCAAAGGCTTCCTCATTTTGGCGTAATTCAGTCATCTTTGACAATTCCATCAGCCTCTGAGCTTTTTCGCTGTTACTTCGCTGTCGAGTTTTGTCTTCCGTAACTTGCTCTGTATTGCTACCTGGAAATGGTACATCCTTAAGAACATCCCATTCCGTACTCTGGTTGTAATTGTCTGATTGTTCGTGGTTGTATGTGTGCTCTAGCATTGGATACTCCTTAATTTATTATAATTATATATCCAAATCTATAGAAATTGAATTCGGCAAGAATTCGGCAAGTTATTAAAAGAGATCTTTCTTAAAGGTCAGAGCTTCGACCAATAAAAAATAACGAATCTCTTCGTTATTATCCTGCTATATCTTGGTAGCACCAACTGGGATCGAACCAGTGACCTTAGGCTTATGAGTCCTACGCTCTAACCAGCTGAGCTATGGTGCCACTTGGCGGAAGGGACAGGATTCGAACCTGCGAAGCGTTAACTTGCTGGTTTTCAAGACCAGTGCCATCAACCACTCGGCCACCCTTCCGCTAACTATTCTAACAGATTATTCGGCGTTCGTAAATACGTTTGTTACATCGTCGAGGTCATCAATTACATTTAGTAATTTATCAACTTTTTCTGCATCATCCTCGCTCACAGGTACTGAAGTGTTCGCAATGTAGCGAAGTTCTGCATTTTCAACAGTAAGTCCAGCATCAATCAAAGCCTGTCTGACTTTCATCAAGTCAGTCGCCTCTGTAATGACTTCGATACCTTCCTCGCCTTCGTTAGCATCCTCAGCTCCGCAATCAAGAGCTGTCATCAAAGCGTCTTCACCTTTTTCAGCAATTTCAATCACGCCCTTCCTAGCAAACTGGAACATCACACTTCCAGGATCAGCCATGCGCCCACCATTTTTAGATAGAGCATTGCGTACTTCTGGCATGGTTCGATTCTTATTATCTGTTGCCACCTCAATAATGATACCAATTCCCGCAGGACCGTAAGCCTCGTAGGTTTCTTCAATCATTGCCGCCGCGCTTTTGTCGGTTGCTCTTGCAATTGCACGCTCAATATTCGCCTTAGGCATATTTGCCTTGCGTGCTTTTTCAAGCACCATCGCAAGCGTAGGGTTCATCGTCGGGTCGCCACCACTTCTTGCGGCAATCGCAATCTGGTTTGCAATCTTCGTAAAAGCCGCGCCACGCTTTGCGTCGACGATAGCTTTCTGGCGTTTAGTTGTCGCCCATTTACTGTGTCCTGACATCTTTTGACCTTCCTATTTTTATAATTTCTTCTCTATATTATATCATTAAAGCCGTACGAAATCTCTAGTGATTGTCGCCATCTTGTCTTTTGGTAAATTAAATTTCTTCCCAGGCTGGTAATTTTTAATAGCCTCTAGGAAATTTAGTAGTTGAGGTCTAGTTAGTGATATGTTAGCCTCAAGGCAAATCGACCTTAAAATTTCAGAACTCACAGCAGATTCTTCGGCTTGAAAATAATCTCTTCTAAAAAATATCTCACCTTGTGAATTTTTCATCACTATTGTTTCTAATAAATTTCCAAGATTTTTCTCGATCTCCTCGCGTAGAATCTTCTGTTTCTCGGCAAGTTCTAATACTGCTACTTTCTTTTCTTTCTCCAGGCTTTTTAAGGATTCTCTAACTCGGTTGCGCAAATAGTCATCATGGTAATTTGTTGGGTCCTGTCGAAAACAGAGGTGATTCTCGCTCGCATAACGTAAAATATCAGTCTTGTTCATCTTAAGATCGACAAGTGGTCTCCTTATTTTACTATTGCCAAAAGGTGCCAAGCCCCGCCAGAAAGTTCCTCGAATCAAGTTGATTACCACTGACTCTAAAAGATCATCGAGGTGGTGTGCCGTACAAATCTCCGCTTGATATTTATTCGCCACATGATATAAAAAAGCGTATCTTTTTTCTCTAGCTTCTTCCTCTGAAACGCCTTCACCAAGTAGCATCTTTGATGACTCAAACGGTACTCCATACTCTTTACATTTTCGCTTAACAAAATCCTCGTCAAGATCTGCCGACTCTCTGGTGCCGTGATTAAAATGTGCCACCAAAATATTACTAGGTTCACTCTTGTAAAACATATCGAGTAACACCATCGAATCAACCCCACCCGAAACTGCTAGAATTTTCTTCACTCTCAAATTATACCAAAATCTGCTCATTCCATCTCTACTCCATATCTGTTATAATTAACCCATGAATTCAGACCACATTCGTAATTTCTGCATTATCGCACATATTGACCACGGTAAATCCACTCTTGCTGATCGCATGATGGAAATTACTGCCACGGTCGAGAAGCGACAAATGAAGTCTCAGCTTCTTGATTCCATGGAACTAGAACGTGAAAAGGGAATCACGATTAAGTTGACTCCTGTTCAAATGCATTACAAAGGTTTTGAATTAAATCTTATCGATACTCCAGGCCACGTCGATTTCTCTTACGAGGTTTCCCGCTCTCTCCAGGCTGTCGAGTCGGCAATTCTTGTGGTTGACGCCACTCAGGGTATTCAGGCTCAAACTCTCGCCAATGTTTATCTCGCTCTCGAGCAGGATCTGACAATTATCCCTGTGATCAATAAAATTGATCTTCCAGCCGCCGATGTTGAGAAAGTCTCAAATGAAATTATCAATCTGCTTGGCTGCAAAAAAGAGGAAATTATTCCAGTTTCCGCTAAAACTGGCCTCAATATCGAAGCGGTTCTTGATGCTATCATTAATAAAGCTCCAAGTCCAAAAGCCTCGCTCAATCTTGAAGCCACCATCGCTCCTGATGAGACTCGCGCCCTCATTTTCGACTCCTATTTCGACGATTATCGTGGCGTTGTCCTCTATGTCCGCATCTTCAATGGCCAAATCAAAAAGAACGACAATATTTTTATGATGGCGTCAAAAATTAATGGTATCGCTCTCGAAGTTGGCGTTTTAAAACCAGGTATGCAGCCAAAAGATAGTCTAGCTGAAGGTGAAGTCGGCTATATTGTGACTAACTTAAAAACCACACGTGAGGCAAAAGTTGGTGACACCGTCACTCTCTATAAAAAGCCCGCCAAAACTCCACTTCCAGGTTATAAGAATGTTCTTCCTTTTGTCTATGCTGGTTTCTTCCCAGTTTCAAATGATCAGTACAAGGATCTCAAAGAGGCCATCGAGAAACTTTCTCTTAGCGACTCCGCCCTTCGTTTTGAACCTGAAAATAGCCCAGTTTTGGGTTTCGGTTTGCGCATCGGTTTTCTTGGTCTGCTCCATATGGATATTATTAAGGAGCGTCTTGAGCGCGAGTTTAAACTTGATCTAGTTGTTACTAATCCTTCTACAAACTACCAAGTCCGCCTAAATTCTGGCGAGGAGCTCGAAATTAAGTCTGCCTCCAACCTTCCTGATACTAGTTATGTCGCCGAGATTCGTGAGCCATGGGTCAAGGGTGAAATTATTTTGCCAGTTTCCATGATCGGTAATGTCTTGACTTTGATTGTTGAAAAACGTGGTCTGCAGAAGAATATTTCTTATCTTGAGGATCGTGCCGTCATTAATTTTGAAGCTCCAATGGCTAACTTGCTTACTGATTTTTATGATCAGCTAAAGTCTCTCACTTCCGGCTACGCCAGCTTTAACTATGAAATTTCCGACTATCGTCCTGAAGATCTTGTGCGTGTCGATTTTCTCATCGGTGGTGAACGCATTGACGCCTTGGCGCTGATGTGTCACCGTTCTGAATCAGATGCTATTGGTCGCACAATCACCAAGAAGTTAAAAGAAGTAATCCCTCGCCAGAACTTCGAGGTTGCCTTGCAGGCTGCTATCGGTGCCAGAATTATTGCTCGCGAAACCATCGGCGCCTTCCGTAAAGATGTCACGGTTAAAATTCACACGGGTGACCGCGACCGTAAGGCTAAGTTGCTTGAGAAACAAAAACGTGGTAAAGCCAGGATGAAGCGTTTTGGTAAGATTGATATTCCATCCGAAGCCTTCACTGTTATGCTAAAACGCGACTAAGTGTGTGGTATTTATTTCTTCGACACGCTCAAGGCCGCTCGGCCAAGCTGATGGTCTCATCAATAAATACGCACACAAAAATCTTTCATTAAATCATCAAAGACTAGCATTCTCACAATGCTAGTTTCGTTTTTAACGAGAATACTCAATAACCATAAGACGAATTAGTTATTGTTCCGCAGCCCTAAGCCCAAGGTATTTGATCTGTGTCTCTAGGTTCTATTATTTATTTTTCTGAAACCATAAGCTTGGGTTATGCATCTATGACTGGGGTTTAGTATTTATTTTTCCGAGATCATAAGCTTATGGAGTCGATCTGTATTATTGAGTATTATTTTGAGGTTTATTATTTATTTTTCTGAGACCATAAGCACGGCCGAGCGGCCTTGAGCGTGTCGAAGAAAAATAAATATAAACCAACCTATATTATCTATAATGAACCAATAAACTCAACCAACCGATCAATGACATTGGTATAAACCTCATCGCGACTCCCACTCGCAGGCACCTTAACCAACATCTTTAACTCATCGTAGTGATTAAGCACTGGCATGGTTTTTTCACGAAATTCTGCAAGTCTGGTTTCGAAGACCTCGATATTAGCATCATCTGCACGTTCGCCACGATCATTCAGCTCCTTAGCTGCCTCAAAGCGATTTTTTACTTCTTCCTCTGTAAGATTGAGCAACACGACCGCTTTGATCTCATGTCCACCTGTTTTTGCAGCTTCCATAATTTTATCTTCTTCGCCAGACCATCTTCCTACACTTGATAAAACCAGGGAGTCATTACGTAGCTCTTCTCGCGAAAAATAAGGCAAAATTATATCATAAAAGGTATTTGTTGGAATCAGCTTTCCGCTACCAGTCATATCTTCGTTCTGCTCTGCTTCGTAAGCTCGAATAATAATGCCGGAAGATAAAAACTTTGCTTGAAGATCCTCAGCCAGTCGCATTCCCACCGTGTCCTTACCGCTCATCGGTAACCCAAAAATGTTTAGGCTCCCAGTTCCCAGCCAACTTTTAATTTTTTCAAGTTTTTCATTCAAGATCATTTTTTCCATATCTAATTATATCATGGCTTAAGTCTGTTAATTTCCATGTTCTCTTGAAGCCTAAACTACCCTTTCTTTTTTAAACTGTTTATGCTATAACTGAAATATACAAGGTCATAAAAATCCCAAAGGGGAATCATATGTTTATAAAAATAAACACCAAAAACAACATTTTAAAACTAACCACCATGCCAGTTCTTCTACTTGCCTCTTTTTTGAGTATCCTTTTTTCTTTTCAACTTTCTACTTCCACCTATGCCGCAACGTACCTTAATTTATCTATTTCAAAAGCAAATATTGATTTCCAGTTTAATCAAGTCGAGAATGCTGCCTCCGCCTTTAAAGAGGATTTTGCCGTTATGCAATATGATACTGATAATATTGCTGGCTTTACCACCTATGTCTCTAGTATTGACGAAGATACTAATCTAAATCATGTTGATTCCTCTGTCACTCAAAAAATTGCCTCAATTGCTTCCCCTAGCAATGCATCTTCTTTTAATCCTAAAAACTGGGGATACCTTGTCAATGAGGCAATTTATAGCGGCACCTTTAGGCCAATCCCGAAAGCTAGTCAGCCAGAACAGGCTCTTAATCTCTCATATGGTGGAGTGTCTAAGTTTTTCCTACATTTTGGTGTCAAGACTGGCTCGGACCTTCCCGCTGGTACTTATTCTAAAAAAATATTAATAACCGCTATTACAAACCGCGCCCCCACCACGGCTACTCTAAAAGTTGGTCATGATTTCAGATCCACTATTAACTCCCTAGATGGAATATCGGATATCAAAGAATTTAAGAAAGCCTCCTCTGCCCCCGCTCCAGGCACTAGTACAAAAATTGCTTCCACTACAGATTCCGAAATGCCTGCCTATCTCTGGTATGACGCCCCTTCAAAGACTGTCTTTTGGTGGAGCGATGCAGACACTGTGTATGCCAATGAAGACTCCAGTGCAATGTTCAACACTTTAGGTAATGTTGAAAAAATTGATACGGATGGCATCAATACTAGTCGTGTTAAAAATATGTCCTGGATGTTTCATAGCGGTAAAAAATTATATAGAGAAATCAATCTGACCAATTTTGATACAAGTAATGTTGAAGACATGAGCTATATGTTTGCAACGCATGGTATGAAAACTATGGAGAATCTTGTCCCAATCAATTTCTCCAATTTTAATACTAGTAAAGTTAAAAATATGATGGAGATGTTTTCTAATTCGTTTCTTCCGTCGCTTGATATTAGGAATTTTGATACAAGCAATGTTGAAAATATGCAACAAATGTTTGACGGTCTTAAGAATGTTAGAAACCTTGATTTATCAGGTTGGAATGTGAAGAAAGTTAACAATATTCAATTCATATTTGTCCGTTTAAGTAAAATCCAGTCCTTAAATCTTTCAGGTTGGCAGATGGATTCGGTAACTGATATGCGTGGCATGTTTGGCAATCTTGCCAATCTTACTTCTCTAAATCTAACAGGTTTCACTACAAAAAATGTTACCAATATGGAGTATATGTTCGCTGATGCGAGTAAACTTGCAGACCTCGATCTCTCGAGCTTCGATACTAGTAAAGTTACAAATATGCACAGCATGTTTAGTAACATGGGCTCCCTCAATAATATTAATCTCTCGAGTTTTAATACCAGTAATGTCACTGATATGTCAGAGATGTTTAGCATGACTGTGACTAATCCTCCGATTTCATCTCTCGATCTTTCCAGCTTTAATACTAGTAATGTGACTGACATGCATGGTATGTTCCAAGGTATGTCGAATCTAACAAGTCTTGATATACAATCCTTTAATACTAAAAAAGTTACTAATATGAAAAACATGTTCTACTGGGCCTTTATGAGTCCAGAGAATAGCACCCTTGATCTCTCGAGTTTTGATACTCGTAATGTCACCGATATGGGTGGTATGTTCTTCTATTCTAAGCTTAAAACTATCTATGCTAGCCCAAGTTTTGTTACGACTGCTATTACGGTTTCGCCGAATGATCCTTTTATGGACAATCCGAACCTCACTGGCGGCAATGGCACCACTTGGGACTGGTCAAAACGCGATCGTGTCTATGCTCGTATTGACACTCCTGGTAGCCCCGGTTTCTTCACTCAGAAACCATAAAAGCTTTCAAATACTAAATGATTATGCTAAAATTAAACAGAATCATTTAGTATAGGTCATATATGTTTTTAAACAAAAAATACAAACATAAATTCTTCAAACCGCAATTTCTACCTGCTTCCTTTTTTACGTCTATTCTGAGTGTGTTATTTTTTTGCACAACCACAACAGTATTCGCTGCTTCTGCTCCTCCCTATTTAACCCTCTCCATCTCGACGCCGACCGTAAACTTTCAGTTTAATCAGGCTGAAAATGCCGCCTCCGCATTTAAGGAAGACATGGCCGCGGTTCAATACGATACCGATAATAAGACTGGTTTTACCGCCTATGTCTCTAGTATTGATGAGGATACAAGTCTGAACCATACAGACTCTTCTGTGGCTCAAAAGATTACTCCAATCACTTCGCCGAGCAATGCTTCTTCCTTTAATTCCAAAAACTGGGGGTATCTGGCTGATCAGGTCTCCTTTAACAGCACTTTTAAGCCAATCCCAAAAGCAAGTCAGCCTGACCAGGCGCTCAACATTAGTCTTCCAGAACAAGCTAAATTTTTTCTACATTTTGGCGTCAAAACCAGCCCCGACCTTCCCGCTGGTACTTATTCAAAGAAAATACTAGTGACCGCCATCACAAACTATGTCCCTACCTCGGCCACATTTATTCCAGGCCCCAATGTTAATAGTGCAATTCGTAATGCTAATATAGGCCACGATGTAGAATACTTTAAGAAATCGAACATTGCTCCAGCAAATCTAGCCACAGCTACGGTAGTTTCTACTACAGACTCAGATGTTCCCATCTATCTTTGGTATGACCAAGCTGCAAGGACCATATTTTGGTGGAGTGCTGCTGATACAGTTTATGCTAATGAAGACTCCAGTCTTATGCTTGCAAACCTTAATGATAATGCAACACTCGTGCAGTTAATTGATACTCGTGGCATTGATACTAGTAGGGTGAAAAATATGCACCATATGTTTTGGACTAAAGATGGTTTAGTTAAACACATTAATCTTGATGAGTTCGATACCTCGAACGTGGAGGATATGGGCTACATGTTCTCCACTCCATATGAAAATAATTTAACCACACAGATTGACCCCATTGATTTTTCGCGATTTAGCACTAGAAAGCTAAAAATTATGACTGGCATGTTCGCCGGCTCCCATCTGCCATCAATAGATATTAGAAATTTCAATACCAGTAGCGTAACCAACATGGAGCATCTTTTTAATGGTCTTAAAAATGTTACCGACCTAAACCTATCAGGTCTAAATGTGAGAGAAGTAAATAACATCGGCTCACTCTTTGCCAGAAACCCAGGCCTTATTTCACTCAATCTCTCAGGTTGGCAACTTGACTCTGTCCATGATATGGGCTACATGTTTAATCAACTACACGCACTTAATACCTTAAATCTTACTGGTTTCACCACCAAGAATGTTGTAGATATGAATCACATGTTTAACGAGTGTCACAACCTCACCGCTCTTGATCTCTCTAGTTTCGATACTAGGAATGTAACAGACATGAACAATATGTTCCGCGACAACTTTGCCCTTAAAAATCTCAATATTTCCAGCTTCAACACTAGTAATGTTACTAATATGGCAGAGATGTTTAGACACTCTGGTGTTATCTACCCACTAGATGTTTCTACCTTTGATACTAGAAAGGTCACAAATATGGACGGTATGTTTTACTGGACGCTTATGGCTCCTGAGAATGCTACTCTTGATATATCAAACTTCGACACGAGAAGTTTGACCTCTGCTCTTGGCATGTTTAACTATACAAAAGCCAAGACCATCTATGTATCAGATCAATTCACGGTTAATAGTCTAGCGCCCATCCCTCACGAAATGTTCATGTCTAACACAAACTTAGTTGGCGGTAACGGTACGCAATATGCCTATCCAAATAATAATAGTGGTTTTGCTCACATTGACACACCAGGCAGCCCAGGCTACTTCACTCGAAAACCATAATCATTAACAATTATCTTCCGTTCATCTTTTAAAGCTTTTCACCAACTAAAATCCTTACACAAATCCCTTGCTCCTCACTTTTTGCTTATGCTATAATTAATAATACTTAAGGTTATTTAAAAGGGGGAAAGGGAAATATGAATTTTAGTAACACCAAACGTGCTAAAAATTTGCGTAGGTTTCAGTTTAGTAAGATTTTCTACTTACTTCCTTTTCTCACGTTGAGTTTTTTAGTCGCTCTGCTTGGTATATTCGTTATAGAAAGTACTGGTCGTACCACCTTTGCTACTCCTGGCGCTCCAGGCTCCCCAGGTCATCCCGCCACTTTGACCACTTCGGTTTCTAGTCCAACGGTCAACTTTCATTTTAGCGCCGTTGAACTTCAATCTTCCGCTTTTAAAACCTCTTCCGTTAATGTAAATATAAGTACCAACAACGAAACTGGGGCTACGACCTATCTCTCTAGCGTAGATGAAGATACAAGCTTAAATTCAACTGACCCTACAATTTCCCAGAAGTTTACAAGCATCACTTCAGAGACTAGCTCTTCTGGTTTTACTCAAAATAAATGGGGCTATCGTGCATCTACCTCTACTCCAAATGGTAATTACAAGCCAATAGCCAAAGCCAGTCAGGCAGACCTTCTCTATACTGAGAATACTCCTAACACAGTTACTTATAATTTGGAATTTGGCGTTAAGCCTAGCCCAGACCTCCCATCCGGTACTTACACGAAGCAAATTCTCATCACTTCCGTCACTAATCATGTTCCAACCTCCACCGTCCTTATTCCAGGCCAAAACTTCAAGAACGCAATTACAAGTCTCGGCCCGACCGGCGTAGTCAAATCCTTTAAGCGTGCTAATGCAGCCCCTCCTGCTGGGGCGACTACGAAGGTAGTCTCTACTGCGGATTCAGAAGTCCCAGCTTATGCTTGGTATGATCCAGCTGCTCAGAGTATTCTTTGGTGGAGCGACGCCGATACCGCCTATGCTAACGAAGACTCTAGTTATATGTTCCATGATATTGGCGATAATTACTCAGATATGGACTTGATTGATATGACCGGCATCAATACCAGCCGCGTCAAAAATATGGCCTGGATGTTTCACGGTGGTAAATATATTGTTAAACATATTAACCTCACCGGCTTTAATACCAGTAATGTAGAAGATATGAGCTATATGTTCGGCAGCTTTACAATGGGTGCCAACTTCGATCTTGATCCAATTGATTTTTCAAGTTTCGATACCAGCAAGGTAACTAATATGGAATATATGTTTGCTGGATCATATCTTCCATCTATTAATATTCGTAATTTTAATACATCAAGAGTTACTAATATGAGACATATGTTTTCCGATCTTGGTAAGATAACTTCTCTCGATCTTTCTGGTCTCGACGTAAGAAATGTTTCACATATTGACTTGATCTTTTATAATTCTCAAACCCTGAATTCACTCAATCTTGATGGTTGGCATCTAGATTCTATTTATGATATGTCAGGGATGTTCGAAAGTCTCAGAGGTCTGACTGAACTTCACTTACATGACTTTACTACTCGATATGTTACGAATATGAAGTGCATGTTCTGCCGTACCACTAAGCTCACTCGTCTTGATCTCTCCAGCTTCGATACCAGCCAAGTTACCGATATGTCATCCATGTTTGAAGATATGGAATCTCTCTATACGATCAATCTCTCCAGTTTCGATACAAGCAATGTGACTACGATGAACCGCATGTTCTTCATGAATGTAGGTAACCCTCCGATTACTGAGCTCGACCTTTCCAGCTTCAATACTAGTCGGGTTACCGATATGGAACGTATGTTTGTCGGTCTTGCCTATCTTCAGAATCTCAATGTCAGTTCCTTCGATACTAGAAACGTCGAAAATATGGAAGCAATGTTCTATTACACTTTCGTCGTCAATCAAAACGATACTCAGCTTGATATTTCAAACTTTGACACTCATAATCTCAGAAGAGCCGATGGTATGTTCAACTATATGAAAGTGAAAACTATCTACGCTTCTCCAAACTTCGTTACCGACAACCTCACTCCAAATCCTGCCAACATCTTTATGGACAATAGCAATCTTACCGGCGGCAATGGTACCACCTGGGCCTGGCCAAACTATACCTCAAACTTCGCTCATATCGACGCCCCTGGCAATCCTGGCTATTTCACTCAGAAACCATAATTGAAACTTTTGGCACTCTTGTATTTTGAGTGCCAAAGCGCTATAATATCCTTAATAAATTATGGAAAAACAACCTCAAATTCATCTTACAGATCGTCAGCAGTCCATTCTTTTTGCCATCATCGAAGAGTATGCCGAGATGGCTGCTCCTGTTGGCAGCGTCACTCTCGCTAAACTTTTTGATGTATCGAGTGCCACTATTCGTTCCGAGATGGCTCGTCTTGAAGAACTCGGGCTCATCGCCTCTCCTCATACTTCTGCCGGCCGCATCCCCACCGACGCAGGCTATCGTTTTTACGTCAATAATCTTGTTGAACGCGAAAATCTTAGCTCTAGTCTCTTCTCTGAGTCCGATACCGACTTCAACGCTTCCTCTCAAGAAGACTATAATGAAGAAGAGTCAGATCCTGCCTATCTTGACGATTCCGTTAGCCTTTACCTCGACTCTTCCTATCGCAGAATCAGCCCCAGTCGCGCTCTTTCTTCGGGCCAACAAGACAGAAATCGTGGCCTGCATGCCCTTGAGGTTCGTATTAATTCTCAGGCTCAAGCTGAATATGCTATCCGTACTGCCGTTGATATGCTGGTTGAATTGACTGGCAATCTCGGCCTCGCCACCATCGGTAACCAGCTCTATCTTTCTGGCATTTCTAAGCTCTTCTCACAACCTGAATTTACAGACTATCAGCGTATCCAAAATGTTTCAAAGCTCCTAGACAATCTTGAGCCATGGTTAAGAGAAGCTAGGCCAGGACAGCCCCTCAATATTTTTATTGGTCGCGAAAACCCCATTGGTAAAAATTCGGACGTCTCCCTCATTATTAGTAAATTCCGCTCTCCCTACTCCGACTCCAGTTATATTGGCATCCTTGGCCCCACGCGCCAGAACTACGCTCAAGTCATGAGCCTCGTTCGTCACGCTGGTCAATATCTAGAAAATATGTACTAAAGAAAGGAAATTATGGCTCAACCACAAACCGAACCACATAAAGCATCACAAACTACGTCTCATTTTGTATCACAGTCTGAAGCGCAAGCAAAATCATCCTCCGTGCCACACTCTACTCCGCATTCCAATCCGCATTTAGGTCAGGTATCTGATTCTTCTATAAACCCAGAGCTTGAAAAACTTGCACAGCAAAACGCTGAGCTCATTGGCGATCTTCAGCGCACCCGTGCTGACTTTGAAAATTTTCGCAAACAAGTCGACCTCCAAAGGGAACAGGCAAAAAATCTCGCCAAGCATGCCACTGTCAGTAAATTCCTACCCCTCATCGACGATATGTCTCGTGCCATTAAGGCTCACCCAGACTTATTAGCTCCCGTCCAAAAAACTCTCGATAAAACCCTCAAATCCCTCAATCTTTCCATCATCGACTCTAGTGTCGGTACTACCTTTAATCCTGAATTTCATAATGCTATCTCTATGGAAGACGATGAATCCGGCAAGGAAGTAATTGCCGAAGAGTTAATTCCAGGTTATCTTTACGAAGGACAGGTCCTTCGCGCCACTATGGTTCGTGTCAAACACCAGTAATCAGAGGTCTCTGCTTCATTGTGATTACACTGTCTGACCTTAAGTCCTTCGTGCTATAATAAACATATGAATTATCAACAAGACGAGGCAAAATTGCAACGCACCATGGAACGTATTCGTGCCTGCAACTACCTCACCGTTACCCAAATTTTTCTTAAAGACAATTTTCTTCTTGAGCGACCACTAGCCTTTGACGATGTAAAACCCCGCCTTCTTGGGCACTGGGGCACCTGTCCAGGCATCAATCTGGTCTATGCATCTATGCGCAATGTCTTTGCCGACCAAAAAGAGCAAACCACTTTTGTTCTTGGTCCCGGCCATGGTTTTCCAGCTCTTCAGGCCAACCTTTTTTATGATGGTGATCTAGCCGCCGTCGATCCCACTCTTTCTCGCGACTATGCTGGCCTCGCCAAAATCTCAGAACTTTTTTCTCGCATTGGCGGCTTTCCATCCCATGCTAGCCCTTCTGCTCCTGGCGTCATCTGTGAAGGCGGAGAGCTCGGTTACTCTCTCGCCACCGCCTATGGCTACTGCCTCGGGCACCCTGAACGCACTGCTGTTGTGCTGATTGGTGACGGTGAATTTGAAACTGCCACCACTCTCGCCAGCCTAAACTTAAACGACCTGCTCTCCTCTCCGAATAATGGCAAAATTATCCCAGTTCTACATCTCAACGGTTATAAAATCTCTGGCCCCACTGTCGCCAGTCGTCGCTCTGCACACCAACTCAATGAACTCATCCGTGGTTTTGGTTTTCAGCCAGTTCGCATCGAAGAGCGCTTGAGTCCAGTCGACACCGAAGAGCTTGATCTTGTCGATTCCTTTGACGACTCCGATGAGGATTCTTCTGTCTCAACTTTTGAAGAAGTCGAACACAAAATCACAAACCTCATTCGTGAAGAATATGATGAAATGGCCCCAGATTCTGCCCGTACCGCCTTTGAATTAACCAGTCAGGATACCGACTTAATCACCAGAAACCTTATTCTTGATCTTGAATCCGCACTTCATCAGGCGAGAAACAGTGAGAAGCCTATCTTTATTATTCTTGAAACCGAGAAGGGACTCACTGGCCCACTTATTGCTGAAGACCTGAAAGTACGCGGAAACTTTAAGGCTCACCAAGTGCCACTTCCAAAAGCCAAAAGCGATGAACACGAACTTCGCGCCTTGGAATCATGGCTTCGTTCCTATCAATTTGACCAACTATTTACTCGTGAGAAAGGTTTTATCAATGAATAATTTTGAGCCAGGCTCTACTAAAAAATCCATTGCCAAAGTTTTTGGACATAAATTGAAAGAGCAAGCTGAGCAAGACTCCAGTTTCTACCTTTTTAGTCCCGACGAGACTACCAGCAATAAACTCGATGAAATCTATCAGGCCACCACTAGGGCTTGGGGTGTTTCGCTTCCCAAAAAGAAATGGGACCTTCCAGAATCCCCAGATGGCCGCATTGTCGAGCTACTTTCCGAGAATGTTCTTTTCTCAGTGATGATCGGCCACCTTCTATCAAATGAACCTGCTATGATGACTAGCTATGAGGCCTTCTTTACTATCATCCTCTCGCAGATTATTCAGCACTTGAAGTTTCTTGAGCAATCTGAAGAAGTTTCCTGGCGACCTCAATATCCTTCAGTCAATCTTTTAAGTACTAGTACCTGCTGGCGTCAGGACCACAACGGCTTTTCTCATCAGTCACCAATGCTGATCTCGTCCTTACTTGATCGCCCCGGGTATCATGTCAACTGTTTCTTTCCAGTTGATGCAAGCTCGGTTGCTCCATGTTTTGACTTTCTCATGCAATCCAAAAACCAGGTCAATCTTGTAACTTTCAATAAGACAGACGAGCCAATCTGGCAAACTGAACAGGAGGCAATGCAAAACTTTAAGGCCGGCTGTAGCCTGTTTGAATTTATTTCAAACAAAAAGGATGACGGTACCTTCGACTATCTCTTTGTTACTGCTGGCGATATTGCCACTCGTGAAGCCGTCGAGGCCATCAAAATCCTTCGGCAGGATCTTTCCGAGAAGCACTTTGGACTGATCAATATTTCAGCACTCACCTATGGTGCCATTGGTACAACTAAAAATCCGCTCTCGCAAGCAGATTTCAATCAGCTCTTCGGCCAATCCGCCCCCATTTCTACCAGTTTCCATGGTTATCCAAATACCTTCACTGATATCCTCAGTAACTATACCGACAAAAAACGCATTAAGAGTCATGGCTTCGAGGAGCAGGGAAGTACAGTTACTCCATTCGCTATGTTGACTATGAATCATGCTTCAAGGTTACATCTGGCTCTTGATGTGGCAGCTGAGTTTAATCGTAACGATCTTGTTGAGAAATATCAGAAGCAATTAGGTGAGTATCAAGATTACGCCCTTGAGCACGGTATTGATCATCCTGAACTTGGCATTGATAACTAAAGCTTCACAAAAAATAACCTATATAAACTAAACCAAAAACTCGCGAACTTCTCCGCGAGTTTTTAGATTAATCGATTTTATCTTTTACGTCCACGCCCCTTCACAAAGCTTACGTTAGGCTTACTGGTCTCGGATATTTTAGCAAACATCATGCGGCCCGAACTAGTTTGAAAGAAACGCACAAATTCAACTTCGATTGTCTTTCCAATTTTGGAAGAGGCATCGTCGACAACTACCATCATCCCGTCTGGGAGATAGCCCACGCCTTGTTTTGGATTACTTCCAGCCGCTACGATCTTCAATTTTAGTTTTTCTCCAGGTAGGTAATCTGCTCGCAGTTCCATCGCGAGATCATTAGTATTTAGTACATCGATATCGAGAGTAGCCGCCACTTTACCAAGATTATAATCATTAGTCATGATCAGGCCACGATTTTCCTTGGCTAGCTGAATTAGTCGATCGTCTACTGGCGTACGATCGAGTGGATCGGACAGAATAACCACGTCGACATGGACCACTCTTTCAAGCTCCCGTACGATATCAAGTCCTGCACGAGCTCGGTTTCTCTTTTCGGAATCCTTACCATCTGCCAGTAGTTGCATTTCACGCAACACACTACGTGGAATAATTAAAACTCCGCCAAGAAAGCCAGTCTTTGCCACATTTAAAATTCTTCCATCCATCAAAGTTGATGAATCAATATATATCTTACGATTTTGGCCGTAGTAATTAAAACTCTTCTTGAACGAGCGAATCGCCAGAAACGTCGTCTGCAAGAAAATCACTACCACTAATATTAAAATAATTTCAGTCATACACTAATTATATCATTTGACGGAAGTCCAAACTAGAACTATTCCAGCTGTGCTCCCAAATGTTTAATATTTTATAAAAATAAATATCTCAAATATGAGATATTTATCAAAAGAAATTAAAAACCTGTACCCCACGCGTATCCAATAATAGTTATTTTTACGATACCATTCTTGTCGGCCGGCTGAAGAGTGTCCCACGGCTTCATACTCGTATTAGGGCTACCATATATATATGTGCCGCCATAACCAATTATTGAATTGCCTGATCCACCACCAGCCCCTGTCCCTACTATCGTGCTTGTTGAATAATCACTTAATTCTGCATAACCACCGAACCAACCCCCTCCCGCTCCCGGCCGGCCAGCTGACTCTACGGGTATATTAGGATAAATAGCCCCATGGGAAGGCGCTGAGGCCCCGAAGCCAAAGCCACCACCTCTAGACGGTGTTGCTCCTTCTGGAAATGTAAAATAACCATACCAAAGATCAGATCTACTTCCAAGATATTTTGGATGACCAAGAGTTCCACCACCGTGTCCTCCTCTAGTAATAAATGATCCACCTGCGCCACCACCGGCCACTATTAACCTATTAGTCATATTATAAAATTTCATACTTGTGATATCAGCTGCCTGATTTGTTGTTTTAACCTTTAATCTTATTTCAATTGCTGGACCAGCATTTCCAGCAGGCAAATGAGTGGCTGCTGGCGTCCCAGTATAGTTAAAATAAACAAGAACATAATCCCCAATTTTTTGGGTATAAACATCGCTGAGACTAGCATAGTTAAGGTCATAATAGGCTAAAACTCCTTCAAAATCAGCATCCGGTAAGTTTACAGTTTTAATCACAGCTTGATAATGGCCTACTGGTAAATTTGCCCATGGCCCATCATTAAGAAGAATGTTTGACGGGTCTCGCCAACCGTCCGTACGTTTATCACGATGGTGAATGAATTGTACATAATCATCTATTTCGTAAGGTCTAATATCGGAGCTTCCTCCACCCCCAGCTCCTCCCCAGCTATATATATTAGTTCCAGGCACAAGTAGTCCGCTTGCTCCATTACCTCCCCCATTAAATCCACCTTTGGCATCATAAGGCGCTGCTCCCCTGTCATGGCCAGATTGGCCCTTTCCACCCACAAAAACCATAATCTTTTGGTTTTCATTATAGTTACTTGCTCCGACACTGTAGCCACCAAGTCCCGGCATCATAACCTCATTTGAGCCATACCAAGTTTGGGTTGCCTGTAGTGGTGTTCGGTCGCCTCCACTAGCACCCATAAGCTCGAATCGATAAAGTGCATCCATAGGAAAAACCATCTCTTGAGGCGTTCCAGTATAGTTAAACGTTGTTACGGCATTAATAAACTCAATTGCATTCTGTCTTGAGAATGTATATCCATATGGTTTTGTTACTACAACAACATCCGTCTTTTGTCCTGGCATAAATCTAGGGTTTGCTGTACTAAAATCAACAATGCACCTAAATTTTACTCCGTCCTTATTTTTTACAAAAGAAGTGGGGTTTATTTCACAGGGGAGTCCTCCTACAGTAACAGAATACATATCCTTGTTGGGTCTCGCCATTGACTGGTCAAATTCTAATAATGGTATCTCAACTTCAAGTACATGTCTTAATTTTTTATTATTGTTATTTGTTATTGTGTCTCCGTCAGGCATCAAAGGTACCTTATTATAGTTCATGGAGCGTATCGGAAACTCCGCTGTTGAGCTGGTATTAATTACCGCAGAGTATACTAGGGGTACGGAATGGTAAGATCCAGAAGCTAGGTCTGTTCCTACGTGGGCGGCAAATTCCACTGACGCATGTTCGTTAGTCACTGGACCATTGTTCTTTGAAATTAAACAAGATTCATTTAACGTAGCTATCGTACAAAGTGGAATTAAATAATCCTGGCTTCCTTTCTTTACAAATATTCCCCAAGAATTTCTATCCAAATTTGATTTCTGAATTTGGTTAGCTGTTAGATTATTATAAGGTATCTCATGCAGCCCATCAGAAGTCTTTAATTTATTATCAGCCCCTGTAATATATAGCTTATATCCAGTTGGGGAGTTTGTAGTGACATACACCCCTGCATCGGCTTTTAAGGTCTGATTAAAAGAGGTATTATCAATTCCAAAATTCACGGCTTTTTGATATGCCATAGTAAAATATGCACCACTTGTCGCGGTTTCAGTGCTTTTGGTTTCCGTGCCACCATATGTTACCACCGCATAAGTACTTGAATAAATCAGCAGGGAGACTGTAAAAACTGCAAGGCAGCCCAAGAAACTAAAGACTGGTACTAAGTTTTTACCCAGCTTTCTCCTTGTAATTTTTTTCATATTTATTTTTGACCTTCCTGTTATATATATATATATATATATTCTATGACCTTCAAAGAATATAATCATTACCATTATAAATAATAACTCAGCTTAAGTCCATCTTTTTTGCCTAAAATCTTTCATGATATTTTTAGTTGCCGTAACTAAAACACAAGTGTATAATTATATAAAATTGTCAATAAAACGGAGGACAGGGTGGTTAATACTGGTAAGGATAAAGAAAAAACCGCTATGGAAAAACAGGGAAAAACAACAAGGGCTAGTGGCGACCCCCTAGTGGGGCGATCGATCAATCGCGAGACTGATCATCTGCAAACTCGCACCTCAAGTCGTGCGGGAACTAGCTCTTCTCAAAGAGTAGTTCGTCAAGAATCTGTCAAAACTGAAAAACCTTCTACTATGAAAAAATCTGAAACTAAAGCTCCAAAGCGTTCGATCTTCCATAAAAAAGATCAGAAAATGAATCTCTATTCATCTCTTATTTATCGCTCTCGTGCCAAGAAAGAAGCAAAAGCTCGTAAAGATGCAGAAGAGCTTGCCAAACTTCCTAAAGATCCAGTTAAGCGCTTCTTTGCCAGACTTCATCCAAAGCGTGTTTTCCGTTTTATCTTCTCAAAGAAAGGTCTCTTCTTCTTCCTAAAATCTGCCGCCGTCCTCTTTCTCATCTCTGTTATTGCTATTGGTGGCCTTTTCCTCTATTACAAAAAAGATCTCGATGAGATCCGTCTTGATCAAATGAAAGTTTCAGGCACCGTCAATACCTATCTAGATCGTAATGGTCAACTTCTTTGGGAAGATAAAGGCGATGGTGATTACCGACTAGTTGCAGATGGCGAAAATATTGCTACTTATATGCGTCAAGCTACAGTCGCCATCGAGGACCGCGAATTCTATAATCACCCAGGTGTCAACTTCTTCGCTCTTGTCCGTGCCGCTATTTCTACAGTCACTGGTCGCGGTGTTCAGGGTGGTTCTACTCTAACCCAGCAGCTAATCAAGCAAGTTTATTTCTCAGATGAAGCCAGCAACCGTACCGTTTCCGGTCTTCCTCGTAAAATTAAGGAAATGATCCTTGCCTTAGAGCTCGAAAAGATGTATTCCAAGGAACAGATCATCACCATGTATCTCAACGAGTCTCCATATGGCGGCCGTCGCAATGGTGTGGAAAGTGCTGCTCAGGCTTATTTCAAAAAATCTGCCAAGGAGCTCACTCTAGCTGAGTCTGCTCTTCTTGCCTCTATCCCAAATAATCCATCCTACCTCAGCCCATACAATACTGCTGCCAATAGTGCCCTTATTGCTAGACAGCAAAAAACCCTCGATGTCATGGTTAAGATGGGTTATATTACCAACGAACAGGCAGAGGAAGCCAAAAAAGTTAATATCTTAGATGAAATTCAGCCAGAAGTTAGTCGCTATACAGATATTAAAGCCCCTCATTTTGTTCTTGAAGTAAAGAAGCAGCTAGAAGAAAAATATGGTGTAAAGACCATGCGTGCTGGTGGTTTTACTATTAAAACCTCGCTCGATCTCCGTGCTCAGCAGCTCGCTGAAGCTGCCGTATCCAACGGTGCTAAACTGATGAGCCGTAACGGTAGTGATAACATCTCTCTATCTTCCGTCGATGTCGAAACCGGACAAATTATCGCCATGGTCGGCTCAGCTGATTGGAATAAGCCAGTCTATGGTGAGGTGAATGCCGCCACTGCTCTTCTTGAACCAGGTTCAACCATCAAGCCAATCCTCGATTATGCTCCACTTTTCGCTCAGCGTGAAGGTATTAACTATGGTGCTGGTTCGATCCTTAAGGACGAAAATATCGACAAATATTACTGTGCTGGTTTCACTGGTAGCTGTATGCTTCGTAATTATTCTGGCACCTTCTATGGTAATATTCCAATTCGTAAGTCGCTTGCTAACTCTCTTAATATTCCAGCCGTCAAGGCCCTCTATATTAACGGGGTTGAAAATAGCTTAAAGGTTGCACACGAGCTTGGTGATCTTTCTTACTGTACTGACACTTCCGCTGGTCTCTCTATCGCCATCGGCTCTGGCTGTAACGTTCGCCCTATTGAACACGCTAACGCCTACGCCTCCCTGGCTCGCGGTGGTGTCTATAAGCCACTTGCCTATATCCTTGAAGTGAAAAATTCTTCCGGCGATGTAGTTGAAAAATGGGAAGATAACGCGGGGAAGCGTGCTCTTGACGCTCAAGCTGCCTACATGATAACTGATATTCTTGGTGATGCAAATGCTCGTACCATGGTTTGGGGTTCTCTCGCTCGTGCTAAAGGTTTTGTCGTCCCAGGTGTTTGGACTGCCACTAAAACTGGTACCACCACTACATCCAACTCTGCTGTTACTAAAGACTCCCTTATCGCCTCCTACTCCTCTGCAGTCGCTACTGTTGTTTGGAACGGGAATCACGATGGTTCTGGCCTCTGGAATAGCTCGAACGACATTGTTCGTACGGTTGTCAGCGACTATATGGCACCAGTCCATACTCAGGTTTATGCCGCTGATGGTAAGTGGAAATCTGGTGATAAACCAGCTCAACCCGCTGGAATGCAAACCCTTACCGTGAATGGCGTTACCGATATTTGGCCAAGCTGGTTCAACAGTAAGAATAACGGTATTCAAAAGGAAGCCATGAAATTCAATAAATTCACTAAGAAGAAGGCCGCTAGCTGTACTCTTCCAGCTCTCACTGTAGACGTCGATATCACCTATTCAATTGACCCAATCTCCAAGAATAAAACTTACGCCACCGATCCAAACGGCTATGATCCAAACACTGAGGATGATTGTTCGTATACCCCACCATCCGTCTCCTTTAATACTCGTACCATCTCCTCTTCAACTCATCTTAAGTTCACCGTAACTGCTGGCTCGGCCTCTTCCGCAAGATATGTCATCGCTGTTGATGGTGCTGTAGTTAAAAGTGGTTCTGCCTCGTCTGGACTCAATGATCCAAACTACACTATGACAGGTACCGAATCTACCATCACCATCACCTTGACTGATGATAAGGGTTACGAAACCACCGACACTATTACTCGCCCCTAGATATTAGTTGAGCTAGAAATAGTTCCATATTGCAAAAACTATATTAGTCAAACTAAAAATAGTTCCCATATTACAAAAACCATATTAGTCAAACTAAAAATAGTTCTCATATTACAAAAACTGGACTAAAGATTTGAAACCGCGCTCTCTGTGCTACAATAAAGATATGAAATTATCCGAAGAACTAGCCTGGCGCGGTTTTGTCGCCGAAAACACAATCAAAAATCCAGCAGAAATCGATCAGCGTGAAAATAAAAAATTCTATTTCGGTGCCGATCCTTCTGCCGATTCTCTCACAATTGGCAATCTAGCCGCTCTCATGATGTGTGCCTGCTTTGTTCGTCACGGATATCAACCTTACCTCCTAGTTGGTGGCGCAACTGGACAAATTGGTGACCCCAAAGAAAATGGTGAGCGTGATTTAAAGACCTTGGAAGAAATTGATCACAATAAAAACTGCATCAAGAAGCAGATGGAGTCTGTCATTAGCCCTGATGGTGCGGCCAACACTCTCGGTGACGGCGATCCTACCAATGATCACTACGAACTTACTATGGTTGATAACCTAGATTGGTTTAAGGAAATAAACTTCTTGGATTTTCTTCGTTCCGTTGGCAAGAGCTTCTCTATGACCCAGCTACTCGACCGCAAGTTTATTCAGAACCGTATTGGTGAGGGTGGCTCGGGTATCTCCTATGCTGAATTTTCTTACACGCTTATCCAAGGTTATGATTTTCTTCATCTCTATCGTACTCATGGTATCGATCTTCAACTTTGTGGTGCCGACCAATTTGGTAACGCCTCTACTGGTGTCCACCTCATCAAGCGTCTCGAGGGTGGACGTGCTGACGTCTGGTCTACTCCACTTATTATCGACCCCGTTACTGGTCGCAAATTTGGCAAATCCGAAGGCAATGCCATTTGGTTAGCCAGCTCCGATAACGGTTCTGGTAATTTTACCTCCGTCTTTGATTTTTACCAATTTTGGCTCAATCAGGCTGACGAGGCTGTTGAATATCTCATCAAGATCTATACTGTACTTGATAAAACGACCATCGATCAAATTCTCGCAGAGCACAAAGCTCATCCTGAGCAGCGTCTTGCACAAAAGGCCCTTGCCAAAAATGTCACCGAAGTTGTTCACGGCAAGAATTCCGCAAATGCTGCCATGCTTCTTACGGAGCTCCTCTTCGGCGACCGTCGTCTAGAAACTCTCTCTGAATCTGAAGTTGAATCTGTTTCTCTCCTTCTTCCGACCCTAAAACTTGCAGAAAAATCAGGCTCAATTCTCCTTCTTGATGCACTCACAGAAACTGCGCTTTGCTCCTCGCGCTCTGAGGCTAAGCAGTTGATTTCTGGCAATGCAATCTCTGTTAATGGTCAAAAAGTCACTGACCTAGGCTACGAAATCAATACACTATCTGTCTTAAAACGTGGCAAAAACAAATTTGCTTTCGTTAAGTAATATATTGACTCGATAATATCTATCTACACTCTTAATATCCATCAATACTTTACAAAATATCTCGCAAGACTAATCTTGAAAAAACCGTGACTTCGGTTATACTGGAGATAAGAGAGCGAGGTAAAGGTTATCTATTCTTCTGTAGAGAGAACGACCGCAATTATGTTGCTGGTCAATTAATTAATTCTAAATAAAGGACAAACTATGGCCAAAGAACCAAAAGAAACCAAAGAAAATTCTGTACAAGACGGCAAATCCGAAGCACTGAAGCTAGCCATTGCACAGATTACAAAACAATTCGGCGACGGCTCCATCATGAAGCTCGGCGAAAATCATAATGTTAATATCGAGCTTATCAAATCTGGATCACTTTCATTGGATCTCGCCCTGGGTGGTGGTTACCCTAAAGGCCGTATTATTGAAATTTACGGCCCTGAATCTTCTGGTAAAACCACGCTTGCTTTACATGCGATTGCTGAGGTTCAAAAGAATGGTGGCCAAGCTGCCTTCATCGATGCTGAGCACGCTCTGGATCCTTCTTATGCTGAAAAGATCGGTGTCCAAATTGACAATCTCCTGATCTCCCAGCCAGATAATGGTGAGCAGGCTCTTGAAATCTGTGAGACTCTTGTTCGCTCTAATGCAGTTGATCTCATCGTGGTCGACTCGGTCGCCGCTCTTACTCCAAAGGCCGAAATTGATGGTGATATGGGTGATGCGCAGATGGGCTTGCAGGCACGTCTCATGTCACAGGCTATGCGAAAACTTACTGCCATTATCTCAAAATCAAAGGCTACAGTTATCTTCATTAATCAGATCCGTATGAAGCTTGGCGTGATGTTTGGTAATCCAGAGACCACTACTGGTGGTAACGCCCTTAAATTTTATGCCTCCGTCCGTGTCGACATTCGTCGCATTGGCCAGATTAAAAATGGGGAAGACATTATTGGTAACCGCACCAAGATTAAGGTGGTAAAAAATAAGATTGCCGCACCATTCCGCACTGCTGAATTTGACATTATGTACAATGAAGGCATCTCTAAGACTGGTGACGTTCTCGATCTCGCTGTTCAGTATGGTGTTCTTGATAAGGCTGGTGCCTTCTTGAAATATAATGGCGAAACAATCGGCCAAGGCCGTGAAGCTGTTAAACGTCTCTTTAAAGAAAACCCTGAACTCTTTGCTGAAATCGAAGAGAAAGTTCGTGCCAAGGCCGAAGAGAGCCAGAAATAATTTGAGCCAGTACCAAGACTAAAGAGTTAGAAATAACCTAAACGAATCTTAAAAGTAAATGCCCACTGTTACAAGTCTGCGTGGCGCCGTTCGCGACCCTCATCGTATCAATGTTTTTCTTGATGGGAAATTTAGTTTTTCGCTAACCCTTACGGAGCTTGCCGACTCAAAATTACATCAGGGTCAGGTCTTGACCGACCCTGAAGTCGAAAGGCTGCGCAATCTATCCGGTCTCGGCAAGCTCTATCAGCAAACCCTGGAGTATTGTTTTTCACGTCCTCACTCCAAGAAGGAAATTATCGATTATCTCGAGCGTAAACGCTTACGCCGAGATATCTCTTGGAAACGTTTTGAAGAACATCAGCTGAAAATCCAAAATGATCCTGAATATGCTGCAAGAGTTAAAGAAATTCGCCAGCACACCAAAGAGCAGAACCAGAAAATTCGTGAAATAGATTTTACAGAAAATAACACCTATGAATATCGTGGTGTGCAAAAAAGTAATCTCCCAACAAAACCAGCGGATCGGATCACTCCTGAAATGATCCAGGAAGTGGTTTCTCGCCTTGAGTCACAAAATTACATCAACGACCAGGATTTTGCTCGGTACTTTATCGAGAACCGTCACCAAAATAAGGGAATTAGCACAAAGCGCCTCATTCAGGAACTAAAAATCAAGGGGATAGACAACGACATTATTGAGCAAGCCATATTTGATCAAGGCACTGGCAATTTTCTCAGAGATGAAGAAGTTGAAATTGAGAAGATGATCAAAAAACAACTGAGAAAAACTTCAGACCGCCAAAAAATCATCGCCTATCTTGCACGCCAGGGCTTTTCATATGATCTCATCAAGGCCAAGCTTGATCAATTTCTCAGTACCGAAGAAGAATATTTCTAAAATCAAAGATTATCTAAACGCTACGGCATTTAAACACTAACGCATCTAAACGTTGCGACACCTATTCTCGAACAGAATTTTCGTTGCCCCGTGCAATATATTTTCCATCTTTAAATGGATTTACAAAATTTGGCACAAAATCGAGCGTCCCCGATTTTTTCATAATCGTGCCTTCTTCACTTTTAACAATTATCTCACTGTCATTAATTTCATGTATATCCGAGCGGCCAATCACTAGTTCTGGATCAATCAAGGCCTTATAGATTGGTCTCTTCACGATTAGTTGCATAATTTGAAAATCCTCAGTATTTATGATGAAGTCCTCAATTCGACCTAGCATAGCTTTCTTTTTGCTAATTACTTTCATATTATCCAAACTAAAGCCAAGATCAATCGTCTCCTTTAGCTTTATTACATCATCTTTTTCAACAAACTCTTCATCTGAGTCAACAATCATGCCCATTTTAGAGAACTCCCGAACACTAGAAGCTTCCAAAAATAAGCTTTGCCTAGATGACGCTGCGCTGATTTCAAAGGCTACTACCTTTAGAAAATTAGGATCAATCACCAAGCCTTTCACTTCCGCAATCCTAGAAGCAGTATGCAAGCTTAAGATAGGGTATTTTAAGAGTTTAGAACCTTCGATTAACATAAGCTAATTATATCACAACCCTCATAACGTGGTTTTATAAAACGCCAAGGATCCTATAAAACGCCAAGGATCCCGCGTAGTGAATACCCTGTATCTTCATGATTACGCACCGTAATCGTTTCAATCCCCATTTCAAGTACTGGAAAGTCATTCCCGCCAGGCTGTGTCATATCGCCAAAATACAAAATATCTTCGCGTTCCACGCCTAATTCTTCCATCAAATGCATCATTCCAAAAGCTTTATTCATCCCAGGTTTTACTGCATTGATGCTGGTGGTTCCACCGATCTCAAACATAAATTCTGGTGCCAACTTCTTCGCTCTTGCCACTATTTTTTCGCGTTTCTTGCAATTTGGGTCCCAGGCATACTTCTCTTCAGCCCCAGCCTTTTGGCCTAAAGCCGAAAAAGTCACTTGTGACAGACGGTTCTCGATAATCTCGTCTCCAGGTTGCAACTTATCAGTCTCCCAGAATCCAAGCTCGGTGGCTGCCTGTTCGATGGCCTTAGTAATTAGCTCAGTCTCTTCTTTGGTTAACGGATAATTGTAGACCAGCTCCCAGTTTTTAGGGTCATATTTTTTCCCGTCATTTCCGTTTGCCATCGGTTTGTATCTGTAATATTGCGTCCCTTGTGCCACAAATAAGTGTAAATGCTGTAATTGTGCTGGTGTTGCTTCTGCCACTTCAATTAATCTGTCCACGATCTGAATTAAAAATTGATCAAATTTCTGTCCAGAAATTGGGCAGATCTCAAAATAATTTAGACATTCAGTCAAAAGAATCGCGATCTCTTCTGGAATCGGTGTTTTTGCAATATTTAAAGTTTGATCAATGTCAAATGCGAGAACCTTCTTCATTTCACTCCTTTATCTAGTCTTAAGGTCATCATAACCGACAAAAACTCAAAAGTAAATCTAAAAATGCTATAATAGAGACATGAAAACATACGTGATGGGCAACTGGAAAATGAACTTAACGGTCGGTGATTCTTCAATTTACCTGCAACGACTACTTAAAAAGATTAAACCTTCGCGTGGTCTCGAAATCATCATCGCCCCCAGCGCCATCTCTCTTGCCTCTTTGTCTCTTCAGCTCGAACGTAACAAATCAAAAATCAAGTTAGCTGCTCAGAATTTTTATCAAAAAGACTTTGGCGCTTACACTGGTGAAATTTCTATCGCCCAACTTCGCGGAGTTGTTTCTTATGCTTTAATCGGCCATTCCGAGCGTCGCTTTATCTTTGGCGAAACCAATAAAGATATCAGCCAAAAAGTTGCCGCCGCCATTCGCAGCGGTATCACCCCTATACTTTGTATTGGCGAAACCGAAAATCAACGCAATTTTGGTGAAACCATCGACGTGCTCCGAGATGAGCTTCTTGGTGGTCTCTCTGAAATTGACACTGAAGATGTTAAAAAATGCCTCATCGCCTACGAGCCAGTCTGGGCTATCTCCACTTCTAAACAAGCTCGTCCTGCCACTCCCGATGAAATTGCCGCCTCTATCCAGTTGATTAAAGAGCAGCTGATTGATATTTATGGACAGGAAACTGCTGAAGAAATCCCGCTTCTCTATGGTGGTAGCGTCAATCCAAATAATGCTGGTGCCTATTTAACCATCCCCGGTATTAATGGTGTACTCGTTGGAGAATCCAGTCTCATTTCTGATAATTTTAATGAAATCATTGAAACCGCCAAGCGTGTACGCGAATAAACTTAAGCTATTTGTGAAAAATATTAAAAATCGAGTATAATATATAAGAATATAGATTAAAGCTTATGCAAGACGAATCAAGGACATCAATTAGAATCTCACAGCCAAGCTCAGCCAGGACAAGAATGGCTCAATCTCAAGCCTCATATAGGCGCATGGATTTTGCTCCAGTCCAGACAGCACGACGCACCGCTGCTTCTATACCAACTGATCGCGATCTCGAACGTCATCGTATTGCAAAGCAAGAAATGCAGCGCCGGGAGGCAATTAGGCAACAAATTGAAGAGCAAAATCGCCTAAAAAATCTCAATCAGCGTCGTATCGAGGCTGCCAGGCAGGAGCTTTCCGAGTATCAGGCCGCTGAGGAGCAGAGGACTCGTGCTCTTGAGGCCGAACGTCAGCGAGCTATTGAGTCACAGCGTCTCGCCCAACGTGAAGCCTTAGAAAAAATGGCCGCTCGTCGCAGAGTTATGGAACAAGAGGCGCGTCGTCGCCAAATTGAAGAGCAGGATCGCAAAATGCGTGCCATGCAAGAGATGCAACGCCAACAGGAGGCTTCGAAAATCAATATTTCCCGCCGTATTTCCGTCGCTCCAGTCCAGACTTCTCCATTCAAAAAAGTTACTAACCCCGCCGCTCGTATTCAAGCTCGCTCGGTTGATATGCAGGCAAAAACCACTATCTCAGTCTCTGATACTCAGGCAAAACCCGCCCTTCGCTCTGCCGGTGATACCAAGGTTCTCCCGGCTTCCCGTATTCAGGTTGTCGCCTCTTCAAACCGTAAACTCTTCGGTCGCATCCGTCCTGCCGGTCCTTCCCGTCAAGTTCCCCAAGACGAACAGGATCCACTAGTGCAGTCTGCGCGTAATTCTCATATTGAATTATCTACTTCTGGTGCCTCAATTACCTCAGATAGTGACCTGGAGGATATGCTCTATGATGCTTTTGAAGACTCAACCTCTGATACCCCAGAGAGACTTTCAACCAAAAACCGCAATCAGAGTCAAAACTCCGAGCCCATTCAAGACACCTCTGATAATAACATGAACTATATCCTAGGCGGCCGCTCTCCATTCATTAATACTGACAAAATCGTCAAGCGTCCCCTCTCTGAATCTCGCAAAGATAACTCTAAGGTTAGTACCTCTTTTGATGCGGCTTCTATGTTGAAGCAAAAAGATGACTTTACCAGCACCTCACAGCCACGTAAAAACGTTTACGCTAAACGCGAGAATACTAAGAAGGCGGCCAAAAAAGGCACCATGATCGTTGAAGATCGTCCAAAAGGGGTTGGCATCTCACTTGCCATTGCCATCACTTTCATGATTATTCTCGGTACTGTCGTTGGCGCCCTTGTTTATTTCGCCTTCTTCCAATAAAATCTTCCAATAAAAACACCTAGACTAGTTTATGATAGCCTAGGTATTTTTTATGATCGTTATATCTAACTACATTTGCTGTTTTCTATAAATAAACAAAAAAAATAAAGAGCCAGCAAGCTCTTTTTATCTGGTGCGAGTGGAGAGAATCGAACTCTCGTCCCAAGTTTGGAAAACTTGTATACTAACCGTTGTACTACACTCGCATAATCTACAATCTATTTTATTCCAATCGCATTCACTTGTCAAAAGGCAAAAACCAAAGACTGCCTTAAACATGAGCAGACTCTAGTATAAGAATAAAGTATGGGGTGGGAAATCGGAATTGAACCGACGACCTTCTGGACCACAATCAGACGCTCTAACCGACTGAGCTATTCCCACCAAATTGTAAAAATCCGCTAGAATCATATCTAGCACAGTTATTATATCAGAACCAAAACCACCTTTCAAGCTGATCAGCATCAATTTTTCTTAAAGTGTCCAAACTACTAACTAAATACCTAAGCCAATAGCTAAGCGCCTAGACCAGCAACTGCGTTCAAAAATTATTTTCCGCCAGATCCAAACTTCATGCCGAAATCAGGCTTGAAACTTTTTGCGATACTGCTCCCTCCGTATCCACTTCCTCCCTGTGGCCGGCCAATGCCATATCCGCCACTTCTCGAAGAATCTCCTCCGCTTTCACTATAGCTGCCGTAACTTCCCCCGTAGCGGCCAGTATTGCTGCCACCCCGTGATTGTTCTTGGCTGAAGCTCTGTTTTGCCGCGGCCGCATAATCCCGATAGTTTGTCGTAGCATTACCATTGCCGCTTGTGCTCGCCCCCTCACGCCCCGCACCCCCGCGCATCAATTCTTGCTTCCTTGCCAAATCATCATGATAGCGATATCCGCCAGTCTCACTCGCTCCTCTAGGATTCGAGTCTAGCATCTGTCCTGCCCCACCGCCTCCGTACTGTCTTCCGCTTACATCGCCAGCCACCCCTTCACCCCCCATGCCGCCAGCATTCGTCCGCTCACGTTCGAACATCCCCCTTGTTCGCTCCCTTGTAATCGCAATCTGTGAATTTAAACTTGCATTCTCGTACCCCCTCACAAATCGTCGATTCTCGTTCAAATCCTGTCGCTCCGCCACTGTTTTACCAAAAGAAGCCGCCCCAATTTTTCCCGAATTTTGCGCATCGGCATAGCCAGAAGAATGAAAAAACTCTTCCCGCTTGTCGTCTCTCAAAGAAAAAGATCGTGCAAGCTCTTGATCATTTAATGCAAAGTCATATCCCATACCTCTATCTTACCATAACCATAAAGAAAACCATCCAAATCACACACTTGACTGAGCAGAATTATATGGTTATTAAACTGTCAGCCGCCATTGACAAAAACCAAATAATATAGTATTATAGTCACGTCTACTGAATAGTTCGGTAGAGGCTCTTTTATGTAAAAGAGTTAGACATCATTAGGCGCAACAGCGCCAGAAGGGGGTAATTTATGCCTAGAAAAGAAGTAACCTATACATGGGGAGAAATTTTCAACTGTTTCAAAAAGGGAATCATTGGATCCGACGACGATTTCGACGATGACGACTTTGAAGTTATCGAGGAAGCTGAGTCGGCAGAGCAGACAGACAAGGAAAAGGAAGAGTCTGTAAAGTCGGATCAGGAGTCGAAGCCGGCTTCAAAATCGGCAAAGCAGGAAACAGACAAGGACTCCGTCCTCTGCAGCACCCTACAGAACAACCTGAATACTTTTGTTCAGACTGGTTCGGCCTCTGACTCTCTTCTTCAACTCTTGAAGGAGGGGTTCTATAAGAATCCCGACCTTCTAGAAGAGATTGCGAAGTATATCGCAGTTAAGAGAAGGGGGGAGGAGAGAATCCATCCGGGATACTTCGTATCCTTTGAGGGAGAAGACTCAATGTTTCGCTCAAAGGAAAAGGTTTTGGATTATCTCCTCAGCCACCCTGGTGCTTCCGTCAGAGAGACAATTTTCGTTTCTTTGGTGAAAGACCGTAAGATCGTCGACACCAGGGAGGCGACAGAGGAGGAAAAGCTCTATTTTGAGCAGAAATCTTCTAAAGTCGACGCCTCAGGACAGGAAGATCAGGGCCAGTAAAATCTTTTTTTAACTCTTTTATCCCCCCACTCTGGGGGGATTTTTCATGCCAAAAATTCTCCCGTTATTCCTTGATCTCACCCCTATTAAACACTATTTTCCTCTATCTTCCCACGGCCTACTTGCAAGCATAAACATAATCATTGCATAACCATTGACATTTTATGCAGAATATAGTATAATCACACCAGTCTGAGGTACGGCTTAACCCCCGCCACCAATAATGACGACCATTAAAAACCGAATCATCTCAGGTTCAAACATGAACCTGTTTATATAGATGTAACTGACGTCCTAAAGACGCCTAACCATTTTAGGGAGGCGTCGTGGTCCTCCTTAAAATCCATCCGCCAAAGCGGAATTATCCCAAGGAGGGAAATATGAACATAGCATTTTTCACAGCTTACATGATCCTTGGCCTGTTATCAGCTAATCAGTTGAGAATAGGCCTCGTCAAGAACGCCAGGGAGAGCGGAGTAAATTCTGCCCCGCTCCGAAGCAGAAAGTTTCACAGACTCCTAGTAGTCCTGATCTTTCTCTTCACTGGCTTACCCTATCTGGCTGTTAGGCTTTTTCCTAACAGCCAGATGTTTGCAGTTTTTGTATACGCGTTTGGCTTATTTGCCCAAACGAGCATACTCGCCGTTTCTCCCAGTCAGCCTGAGCTTGGCTGGGCGATGCTGGCATACGTAGCGGCAGCTGTTATCAGTGGCTACCATGCGTACTTGTCAGCAAGATTTGAGTTCTTCAGCTCAATCTTGGCGGCCGCCGCAGCCGCTCTTCTTCTCGTAGGAATCTCATATTTCCTTCGAAAGAAGGCGGAAGAGGATGACGAAGAGGAAGACGACTTTGAAGCGGCAGCTGATAGCGCCATGCTTGAAGCTGCAAAAAGGGTAATCACGCCGTCAAATGTGGTTACCTTGTTACTTTTTGGTGCTTTCCTAGCTGCTGGCAGATTCTTACTCCAGCAGCTAGGTATCATGTAGTAGTCTCCCCACAGGGGAAGGAGATAGATATGAAGAATAAGAAAACAAAAAAGGGCGTCAGCCCGTTCCAAAAGATTTTAGCAACCATGGTGGTTGTCATGATGCTAGTAGGCATTATTGCCTGGGCAAAGAACACCTACTTTAATGGAAACAAGGAGGCTATCGCAAGCGACAGTCTCACCGAAGAGGAGCTTAGGCAGGCTAAGGCCGACCTTACGGTTGACCTTGACTCGGAGGTTCTCAATTCCGCCTTTCCAGGCGTGAGTAGAGAATTCCTCTACAGTAGCATGCCTAGTCAAAACAAAGACAGGGTAGCTGCTGCCGGGTTCAGTACTGCCCTCACCTATCCTTTCACTGGCGCAAGCCAGAAAGACGGTCAGTCCTACTCGGACGAAATCGTAAAAGGTTGGTGGGAAACAGAGCTTACTGAGGAGTTGCTCCGCAACCCAGTTTATGGTGTTGCGGTAGCAAGAGCCCTCTCAGAGTCTAAGTTCTCTGATGGCTCAACTCTTTTGGAGCTCAATCCTTGGCTGGGTGAGTTCGTACAGGAGTACGATGCAGCCTTCCAGGGAGATGGTAACGGCAACGGTCATTTCCTGACAAAGGAAACCACAGACGGTCCTATCCTCGTTACTAACGAGTATAGACGTTATGCGGTAGGAACCAGATGGTTGTTAGACCGATTTGTCATCAAAGGAGTGAGCAGGCTCTATGCTGAGAAGCATTGGGGCTTGCGTCCTGCCAATGACCTGCAGCCAAGCAGGGTCAAGGCAGAAGCCTTTGAAGAACCAGAGGACAGGGATGCCCTGGTCGTTTCTTTCTTGACTAAGTCAGGAAAGAATGTTCTTATCATTGGATTCAATGTCCATGACAAGAGACCAGAGATACCTGGAAGTAGGCCAAAGCCGGTTCCTGAGGAGACTCCGAAGGAAACTCCTCAGGAAACTAAGCCTGAGCCAACCAAGCCTGGTAAGGATCCGGAGCCTACAACTCCGGCTCCTACCAAGCCAGGAAGGGATCCTGAGCCGACCAAGCCTCACAGGGATCCAGATCCAAAGCCTACTAAACCAGGCAAGGATCCAGACCCTACGAAGCCGGCGCCAGACCCAACGAAACCAACGACTCCAGAGACAACTCCTACTCCTGAGACCAAAAAGGAGAGGAGCAAGGACTCCGTGAATAACGGAGGTGGAAGAGTTGGTGGCGGCTCTACTGTGATTGGAACTGACGCTTACGAGCCGAAGGATCCGATTACAGAGACTGGTAAGGGTCACGGAGATCCTGCAAAGGAAACTCCAGCGACTCCTACTCAGGATCAGTCTCATCAGGATGTGAAGGTCGACCATGTTGACCAGAACAAAATGAACTACGAGACTATTCCTGAGACCCAGTCATCCTGGAAAACCGATCAGGGTCAAAACCTGATTACGGGAACCCAGGGAGCCGCTGGCTCTGGCTCTGGTAACTCTGGCAACAGCTCAGCTGGAAACTCCGGCACCGCAACAGAAGGCACTCCGCTGACTGGTTACGGTGAGGAGTTCCATCTTGAAGACTAACTTCAAGTGGACTCCAGCTGAACACACGGGAACTCGCCACGAACCCAGGCCGCAAGGTTTGGGTAAGTGGCAACATCTATAGCACTTTAAAACCGGTGGCCCTTAAAAAGGGCTGCCGGATTTCCATGAACTATTTTGAATTTGAGATGATTCGGTTTTGCGTGGTAAGACGAAAATTAAAAATTCGGCTAGTAAACTTTGTGGGAATGTTTATTAAACCAATACCCAGCAAAACCAAACAAAATTAAAGTGAGAAATAATTATAAGAAAGGAGCTTTTATGAAAAAAGCACTCAAAATTATGTCTGTAGCTGCTGTTTCTGTAGCTGCTGGTATCGCCACTGTCTCAACCGTTTACGGTTGGGGTGATAACGCGGGCGGTCGTCCAACTTACACCATCGCTGACATCAACGCTGGTAAACTTGGCGACAAAATCGTTATGAACTCTATCAAAGATAATGATTCTTCTCTTACTGAAGCTGAGAGAAGAGCTGGTGTTACTACACCACTTACCGACGAACGTTCATTCATCGGTATTCGTGATGCTGCCACCGGCGCTCAAGGTAAAAACAACGTCTGGAATATTGGTAATGTAAACATTGAAGAAGGCAAAACCTATGTCATTCGTATGTACATCCACAACAACAACCCTAAGGGTGTCAATGCTGTTGCTAAAGATGTGACTGCACAGGTCGACCTTCCAAACATGGTTTCTAAAGAAGCTCGTGTTACTGGTTATATCAACGCCAGCAACGCAACTCCATCTCGCTACTGGGATTCTCTAAATCTTAAGAGCGCTGACGGTCGTGCTTTCTACCTCGACTACATCGAAGGCTCTGCTCTCTATGAAAACAACATTTTCAAGAGCGGCACCACTCTTTCTGACAACCTCGTCTCCACTGGTGTCAAACTTGGTTACGACAAGCTTGACGGTAACATGCCAGGTTGTTATGAATATGCTGGTTACGTCACTCTTCAAGTTAAACCAGTTTTCGAAAACACTTCAATCATGAAGCAGGTTCGTAAACAGGGTGAAAAGGACTGGAAAGAATCTGTCGATGCTAAGGTTGGTGACACTGTCGAGTATCAGATTCATTACAAGAACCTCAACGCTTCCAAAGTTGAGAATGTGATGATTAAAGACTCTCTTCCAACCAACATGGAATATGTTAAAGGTACTACTAAACTTTACCGCTCAGATCTCCGTGATGGTGCTGTTAACAACGAAGACAGTCTAATGACCAACGGTGTAAATATTGGTAATTACAACCTCCGTGGTGACGGTTACATCCGCTTCCTCGCTAAGGTTATTGATAAGAACCTAGCTTGTGGTAACAACCGTCTTATTAACTGGGCTAAAGCTAGTGCTAACGGTTTCGCCGTTCAAGACAGCGCTGATGTTTATGTGAAAAAGGAATGTGAGCCAACTCCTACCCCAACCCCAACTCCTACACCTACACCAACTCCTACCCCAACCCCAACTCCAAAAGAGTTACCAAAGACCGGTCCTGAAACTGTTGCCACTGGCATCATCGGACTTGGTTCTGTAGTCACCACTGCTGGATACTACATTGCTAGCCGCAAACAACTTCGATAATTGACCGCTCCGAAGTATAAAAACTCTCGGACGTCAAACGAAGTCCAAAAATTCTAGGCTCAGCCTCAGAATGAAAAAGAACCAGAGCAATCTGGTTCTTTTTTGTTGCTATAAAATTCTACTCCCACACTATTTCTACTGCTGTCGATTATTATTAACTGTCCCAACATATATTCGTTAAGCTTGTAAAATGTAAAATATATATTATAATAATTCCAACTATTCAATCATAGACTAGAGTACATTAATTACGCGAGTCTATTTTTTTCTTTGGGGAGGAATACTAATGAAGAGAACAATTATATTGCCACTAATCTGCATCGCATCGTTCTTATTTATCGCCTATACCCATCTAGGTAGAAATAATAAGAAGGACAGTAAATCCAAGAAGCCAGGTAGGTCCAAGAATCTAGATCAATATCATTCGAACACCGACAAGGATCCTGAGACATTCTCGGACACCGACAAGGGCTCTGAGACGTAGAAAGATACGATTATTTTAGCTAGGGCAATCAATACTAGTTTTGCATTAAAAATTTGTTGATGACTCGAGAAAAAATTGCGACCCTCTTCGGAGGGTTTTTCTATTTTTCCTCTGTTAATTTCTTGCTCTTTGTATTAATATTAGGAAAATGATCAAGCGGTTGTTTAAAAGAACGACAGTAATTTCTTTCACTTGCAAAATCATAAAATCATTGTTCTTATGCTTGCAAAAAATAAAATTATATAGTATAATCACACCAACTAATCAACAAAAGGACTAGAGTACATTTAAAAGCTCTGGTCCGCATTTCTTTCATAAGGGGGTAAATATGAAAAGAATAACAAATTTATTATTGATACTTGCGGTAGTATTATTTACTTCCGCATGTGCAGGTAACAAGGTTACTGCAGAAGGTGGTGACCATAACATTAATGTTTCCGTCAAAACAAGAAAGAATGACGACGTAAACAAGAAGAGTAAGAAATTTTCTGACTATTTGTCAGCGGTCAATGAATCTGCTGATAGATATGTCGCAGACTTTGACCTCAATCAGTTTTTGCTTGATACTGGCGCAATTGAGATCAAAAGGATAGAAGACGATACGAAAAACTACGCTTTTATAAACGCTTTATATCCAAACGGCGTTGTGGTTGATTTCGGATTCTCTACCTGTGATGTCGATACTAACTTTTATGGACGGCTCGAGTCCGTCTATATATTCGTTGCAAGCGATGGTTATGATATTGCTTTTTCGAGTGATAAACAAGTTGACGGCTTAAGGTCAGAATGGGCACATTATTTTACTACATACACCCCAAGTGAACTTACAAACGATCCAAAAGACGATGAGGATCCTAACTGGGACAAGCAGTATGTTGTAAAACCGGGTAGTATTTACTACATGGATATGCCTAATGGAGACAAGCATTTTCTCACAGTACCAGTGTACTTTGAAAAAGCCTTTAAGGCCTCCATTTTGCCATACATAAAGGTAAAAGACCCTTCATTTAGAGTTGATCCTTTTGAAGGTCAACTCGGCGGATCCACAGAGACATGATTAAGAAACCCTCGCAAGAGGGTTTTTTTATTTTTTAAAGTCCTTATGTTATAATCAAACCAAGATGGGTCCAGAAATAAATAATAGTTTTGTAAACACTAATAATAATCAGACAATGGAACGACTTGGTATTGTGCCGGGTAAAAAAGTAGTTAATCACGGACCAAACATAAAAATTATAGTATGTATTATTCTAGGAGTAGTTGCGGCATTAATGATTATAATCTCGTTACTATTGTCCAATTCTAGTAATAAGGCAGTAGGCTCAAAAAATAAAGAGGATCTCATTTCATTTCTAAAAATCTATCAATATGGCTCTAGCAACATCAAGAAAGATGTAAATACTAATATTCCTGCCAAGTACACTTACGCCTATGAACTTTTTGCGAGTTCGGAGTCTGATCAAAATAAAATCTCATATGGAGAAAAACTGTATGAAGCATATCGAAAATATGATAATCAAAAGAGTTTTATTGACGTATTAAACGTATATAGGTCATTTATAGGTCTTGAAGGTAATACGAGTAAATTGCGAGAATATTTTACTAAATCAGAGGACGAGGCGAGGACTTTTGTTTCTGCGCAAACCTCAATTCTTCAAGAAACAGAAGATGAATCCATTAAAGGACCAACCGAATTAATTAAAAAATATTTAGAGAAATACTTAGACTATCTAACCCTTCTCAAAAAAACAGGTTGTATTCAAGAATCAGGCATAGTATACGATTGTGAGGTTGCGGCTATTAACGATTATCAAGAACACGAACAGGTTTTTGATTTAAATAATGAACTACAGGGAATAAAAAGGCAGATTGATGGATATGATGAGCAAATAATTACCTCATTGAACATTCTATCAATAAACACATATAAAGTAAGGGTAAACAACGGGGAACTAAAGAAATGAGTAAAGTAAAACAAACTAAAATAAAAAGCAAACTTCCTGTAATTTTAGTTACATTAGTTATTATCTTTTCTATAGTTATCTCTAGTTTTATATCTATATTTCAGTCTAGTAGGAAAACATATGCGGAAGGTTTATCTCCAGCAGATACTCTTCTCCTTGGTGTAGTTAAGGAAGGCTTTAAGAAATGTATTAATAGCGGGATCCTTACGAAAAATGCAGTAAATAGTTCCGATAATTATAAAGAGGGCGACATCTTTATGAAATCTTCTTCCGCCTATAAGGATGACGGTACAGTATTATTGCCATTTAAATATGGTACAGCAAACACTGTTAAAGATGGCAATTTGTCTTGTAGGCAGTTATTCAATAGCTATTTTATGCACGCCGACCATAATAATGAGTTTCAAACCTATACCGGTCTTGGCGGCAAAGGTACGCCTCCATTTGAGAACGGTACAGTTGAAGAGAAAAATAAGTTTCTTGAAGCATTAGGTTATGTTGCGACTACAAAAAACGATTCGCGAATGGCCTGCGCTGCGTTAACTTATTCTGCGACCTCAGCTTCCACTAATATTAAAAGAACCACTAATAAGATTTGTATCAATACTGATGCTGATGGTAATATTGCGCCATCTGAAGGAAATAAAATCACCTATAAAGATGTAGTTGTTGATAATTCAAGTAGTGATGAATATGTTGGCATGACTTATGATAGTTCAAATAATAATATTAATGTTTCATTTATGCCGGCAACCGGATTTGAAGAAGCCCCCACTTCTATGTTTGGTCGGAATTGTAATCTTGAGATAACGAGCGTATATGGTAGTCAAAATTTAAATACTCTAATTGGTCAAAATGCTAGAAGCTTCTTCTCTTCATTCTTTAATACCGTTGAATCGAACAGGATTTTAAATGAAGGGAGAATTGGAGGATATGGATATGATAATTACGGCGGCACAAAGCCGTGTAGTGGCAGGATGAAGACACTTCCTGAAGCACTTGGAGTAGCTACAATAGCTGCTAATGCTGACCTTTCTGATAAAACGGTATTGCGTCAGGGAACAGGAGACGGTACAAGACTTAATGATTCACTAGTAAAGAAATATGAATATACCGGAACCCCAGACTATGATAAGATAATGCAATACTATGTTCCGGCCTACACAAACCCCTCTACCGGTATCACTCAGCGAGAAAAAGCATATAACTGGTATCATATTCTAACGAACAATTTCCAAGGCATCTCCGTAGACGAAAATACAAAATGTAGTACTCAGAAGCCAGAACGAGGAGCAACTTATCTTACGTACTTAAAAGATTCTGAAACAGAACCTGGAAAACAGACACTACAATATTGCCCATTAGATGAGCCAACCTTAAACCTTAAAGCAGGTGAACAACTTATGGATAAAGCTCCAACTGGAAAAGTTAACGGCATTAATATGTTTAGTGATAATATTTCACAGATGGACGTCAGAACTGTATTAAATTATCTAAATGCCATTGATCTACTTACTCTGTGTGCTGCCGATTCAAGCTTCCCGCTCTGTCAGGCTACTCCAATTGATTGTAAAGAAGACCCGAACAAAAAAGGTTGTAAGGAGTTGGCTGGCGATAACGCTTCCGAGGAAGAAGATGGGGCAAAAGGTGAGATGTCAGCCTGTTTTCAAAACGCTGGTGCTCTCGGTTGGATGATCTGTCCTCTCATGTATACTCTTCGTGACGCTGCCCAAGGTATTTTTAATGAATTCGTCGAGCCTCTCATTCGTGTCGACAAGTCAATCGTCACTAATCTCGCACAAAATAATGATTCTTCCGCCATGTATAAAGCTTGGTCTCTGTTCCGTAATATGGCAAACATTATCTTTGTCATCGCCCTTCTCTTTGTGATCTTTTCCCAGGTTACTGGCTTTGGTATTGATAACTACGGTATTAAGCGTCTCTTGCCGAAATTAATTGTCACCGCTATTATCGTCAACTTCTCATATATAATTTGTGGTATCGTCGTCGACCTTTCGAACCTTATTGGTAATAGTGTAAGAGATATCTTTGAAAATGCCTCTAAGGATCCTACCTTCACCGCTGGAAAAGGTAGCGATGGCCTGGGTGCTTTTGGCGTAGCTACTGGTGTAGCTACTGGTGTTGCCGCAGCTGTTACTAGCGTTGTAGCTCTTGTTACTGCTGGTGCAGCCCTTCATACTGCCGCAACTAGTGGAGGTCTGCTCGCACTCATTCTTCCCGTCCTAGGTCTTGCTGCTTCTGCTTTTATGGCCGGCTTCTTCGCTCTACTTATGCTCGGTGCACGTCAGGCCATTATTATCATCATGATTGTAACCTCACCAATTGCCTTCGTCCTTTATGCTCTTCCAAATACAAACGCTCTTTTCAAGAAGTGGGTCTCCCTCTTTCGCGGATTGCTTCTTCTTTATCCAGTATACTGTTTCATGGTTGGCGGCGGTTTTATGGCCGCTAAACTGATCGTCAAGGATTCCACTAGTGTCTTTATTCAGCTAATCGCCGGATTTATCAGTATTGCTCCATACTTTGCTGTACCGTCCATGACCAGGAATGCTCTTAAGGGCTTCGACGCTGCAGTCAATGGTATCGCCAAACTCCAAAATCGTGTAAATGGCGGTATGCAATTTGCCGGCAAGAAGATCATGAACTCGGAAACCGTTAAGGCTTCTGCTGGAAACTATGAATTTGGTAAGCAATCAAAATTCGCTAAGAAATATGATGGCTACACTCAGGAACAATTAGCACAATTATCCCCTGGTAAACGCAGGCGCCTCATGAACGCCTTAGGCACCATTGGTAAAGATGCTCAACAGGCTGCTACTATTGGTGCGGCAATGTCACAGTTTAAATTTAATACTAGTGATGAAGGTAAGGCTCGAGCTGGGGCTATGGCTATAACTGCCGAGGATGAAAACCAGGTTAAGGCGCACCAATCTGACCTTATCGACAAGAATATGTCATACGACGAAGCGCTAAAAAATCTTATAAAAATGCAGAATGAGGGTTATGGTGAAAATGAGGAAGAAAATCACCAGCGTGATCTAAAGATGCGTGCCTATCAGCGCCACATCCTCTCAACAAAAGATGGACAAAAAGCCTATGAAAAGTATCTCAAAGAAGGACAATATGAAGATAGTAATAACAATATCGTGACTGGTAGTACCAGCGAGAGGTCACGTGCTGTTCTTGCAAGAGATTATATGTCGAATAACTCTGGCTTGAAGGATAAGTATGGCGTAACTTATCAACAAATGCAATCAATGCAGGGTTCTGGTTCTATTAATACCCTAAGAACTTCTGCTGATAGTTCTTCAGTCATAAAAAATGCTCGCACCAATGCGGTTGATAAGTTTGTTGGCACTATGGATTCTAAGGATATTCGTGAGATTAGTAAGTACGATGCGGAAGAGGTAGATAAAGCTATAGAAGGAGGTATGGTCACACAAGAGACAAAAGATAAGCTTGAAGGGGTCGCACGGGATGCAGCCAGGGTTCTTGAAAATGACCCAACTCAAGTCGGCGAACTTAATGATGCGGCACGCAAGCTAATTACTAACCATTCCGGTACTGATCTAAATAATCTTGGTAATCGCGTAATGGAGGTTCGTGATACTAATGGTCAACTTATTCAAACTATGAGATGGGCTAAAAATGATCCAATCAACGGTAACGGTAATGGTGGTGGTAACGGTAACGGCAATGGTGGCGGTAACGGCGGTAATGGTAATGGTAGCGGTAATGGAGGTCCAACCCCATAAAGTTACTAACCTAAGTCTTAAAAAATATGAGCGTAACGCTCATATTTTTTAGTGCTCTGTTATTTTCTAACTAACAACAGAGGAAAAATCGCAATTATGCAGGTTACTCAGCTCTCTCAGCCGCCATTAATACATTCTCAAACAACACCCCGACCGTCAGCGGTCCCACGCCCCCAATCTTTGGTGTAATTGCCGAGATATCCGTTCTCTCGCGAATCTCGTCTGAAATATCTCCGACCAGCTTTCCACCTTCGCTTGCCGTGCCAGCATCCACAATTACCGCCCCGCTTCGAATCATCTCGTCAGTAATTAAATCAGGCGCACCGGTTGCCGTCACAATCACTTCATAATCATGTAACTTGGAAAAATCTGAACCGCGATGAAAAACCTCGACATTCAGTCCTGAATTCCCCCACATCAAAGTCAGTGGCCTTCCGACCAATCTCCCCCTGCCAACAATTGCAATCCTTTTTTGTTTCAAATCAATATTATAACCAGTCAATAGCCAGTTAATTGCCGTGGCTGTCGCACTGTCAAAATCTCCTCGTCCAGAAAGTCCGTCCACATCCTTCTCCGGTGCAATCTCGCTTAATACTTCTTCAGTTATCTCTGAATTCACTAGTGGTAGCTGCACGATAATCCCAGAAACCGTTTTATTCTCATTGGCCCCACGAATCACCTGTTTTAAGGCCTCGGCCGTCGGTTCCACCTTAAGGTCAACCACCTCAACTCCAATATCCTCCCCATACTGGCACTTCAGCCCCACATATTTGGCAATCACTGGATTATCAGAATCTCGCACAATCACTAGCTTCGCACGTTTCTTATTGCTTCTCAGCATCTGTACGAGGTGCGCCTGTCTTTCCTTAATAAACCCCACTAGTTCTCGGCCGTTTAGTTCTTTTACCATATTAACTCCTAGGCCTCAATTTCGTCTGGTTCCTGTTCAATCTTAAAACCAAATTTATCAAATACAATTTTAGCGATTTCTTCTCGTGCCGCCGCAAGGTCTGCGTAAGATTCGGCAGATTCATTAATCAAAATCAAAGCCGCCTTCTCGCTTACTTTCATGCCATGAAATACTTTACCTTTTAGCCCAGCCTCTTCGATCAACCAGCCCGAATTTACTAAATTGGTACGTTTTTCGGGAGAATCTGGTCCCACTTCTTTCGCATTTCGCCAAACTTGTATTCCACGAGCTTCGGCTTCGTCGGCTTCTTCATCTGTCAAATAGACATTCTTAAAGAAACTTCCCGCGCTAGCAATCTTTTCAGGGTCTGGTAACTTACTATTACGCACTTCCTTGACCATTCTTGCAATATTTAGTGGTGAAAAATCAGTCTCTCCGTGCTCATTAACATAGGCCTGAAGGGAACGATAGAAAGGAGGATTCAGCTGACCTTTTTCTACACGCACCGTTGTTGAATAGATAAAATAGCGCCCCACATTTTCGCCAGAGTTGAAAATTGATTTGCGATAGCTCATCTTCATGTCGCTTGCTGGTACGACCACAAACTCTTCTAGTTTAGTGTCATAAGCTTCGACTGAAACAATCACCTGTGTTACTTCTTGGCCATAGGCTCCAATATTTTGTACTGGTGCCGCGCCCGCGGTGCCAGGAATTCCAGCCATCGCCTCGATTCCTGAGTAACCACGCTCCGATACGTAAGTCACAAGATCATCCCACTGCTCGCCGCCATAAGCCTTAAAATACGCCACCCCTTCTTTTTCTTCTTCGCCAGCTGGTGTCTCGATCTGGGAAATTCCCATAATCCGATCAAGAATAATTACACCATCGAATCCTGCGTCTTTAGAAAAGGTATTCGCGCCTCCGCCCAGTACCCAGACTGGCAAATTCCTCTCCTTAGCAAACTTATAAGCCTCTGGAATGTCTTCTTTCTCAGTTACTGTGATCACAAACTTCGCTGGACCGCCAATTCGCATCGTTACTAGGTTTTTGATCATTACATTTTCTTCAATTTTTAACATTTTTTCCTTTCATAACCATGCTTTAACAGTTGGTATTAATACCTAATTTTAACACATACCTGTTTGCTTGACTATTTCTCATGCTCTCCTATAATTAAGCCATAAACAGGAACAATATATGAAAAATCAAGAATCCTATTTCGATGGCGGACTTCTACAGTTAATCGGTTACAATATTCTCGGCATCTTAGTCACAGTTTTTACTCTGGGTATTTGCTTACCTTGGGCCTACTGTATGATCTATCGCTGGGAAACAAAACATACGGTCATTAATGGGCGTCGTCTTGAATTTGATGGTACCGCCGTTCAGTTATTTGGCAACTGGCTAAAATGGCTCTGCCTCACAGTTATCACTTTCGGCATCTACGGTTTTTGGGTTAATATTCGTCTCAAGCAGTGGAAAGTTAAACACACTCACTTTACTAATTAAAATATTCCTAATTTACTAATTAGATTACGGGGGCGGCTATATTTCCTAGTTATCACTCCTCTTTTCAGCCGTCACCCCTTTTTTCGACTATCGCTCCTAATATCGTCCGAACAACTTTTCTTGACAATACATAAAACAATTATATAATATATAAATATAGTATCTGCTATGCACCTTAAATTTTTGATTAAATTCTAAGAAAAACCAAACATTTTATAGATGAAACCCCTTTCCGTTTTTTGCTCTTGGATGGTAGTTAGGTCATTAAAACCAGATTAATTAGCTAACTTCTGTCCAAGAGATCTCTTGGCTAATAATTAGAGTATGGGGAAACCCCATCGTAAGCCACGGGCTCTAATTCAACCCAGAAAGGGGAATTATGAAGTTAGAAAAAACTAACATTGATGGCGTTAAGTATGTAATAGACGGACAGGATGATCTGGTCGCAATTTACACTGCTAAGGGAAAACGTATCTACTGCGTGGGGGATCGGATCTCAATTAGGTCGCTCAAAAATCATGAGGCGAGGCCGTACGACGGCATTATTACCAGTCTTAAACGTAGCGAATCGGATTTGTTCTTTGTCATTACATTAAATGACAGCAAGATACAACAGTCTGTGGGCCTAAAAAAGATCAAGAGTATCTTTAGTAGTAGCGAGTCATTTCGCGTGCGAAACACATTATTCGTGATGCAGAGCGAGTGGCAGGTTGCGGTAGATGATATAAGAAGAAGATACGGTCAGATAGCTCAACAAAAAGCATGGTCTGCTCTTTTCACAATCGACCAGATTGTTGAGTTGTATATCGAGATTCAGCGTCTAAAGCAGGAGGATTATGGCCAGTGGGACTCCCCAGAGTGTCAAAGTATGTATAATGGCATATATAACGACATTACTTGGGCATATCATAATATGATCCCAGATCATAACCCAATTTAAAACTTACCCCAGCTTCGTGCTGGGGCTTTTTGTTTTATGATACGTATTTACTAGAATCAGTCTCCACTTTTAGTCCAGGCTAAGGTGAAATATCGCTCAACTCAAGCTAAGACTAGTCACCGCTGTAAGTTTATGTTAAAATATAACAGATTAAAGAAAGGCTAATATGGCAGTTAAGAAAAAGAAGATTGTGATTTCCAAGCTTAATCGTAACAATAACCATAAGCACAGCGAGAAACGCAAACGCAACAAATAAGTTCCCGATTGGGGGACTTTTTTGTTTGCAAGTAGCTAGACTTTGGCGTTACTGTCTCCGCCCTACTTACTTCTCTACGGGCGACACTTTATAAAGATAAAAAGAGGAGTATGTCTTTTTATGCTTCACTCCAGGCACTTCGAAGCCATTGGAAATGAAATAAAGTTCTTTGTTTAATCTTTTTGCTTCTGATTTGACTTTTTGATAGATTTTGTTAATGTCTCTTGAATCACTGAAGGTGTAGATTACGGTTGTCTCTGGCGGGAAAGGGAAGTCCAGGTAGTTTTGACAGACTACCTTGGTTTTGGATTTTAATTTGCGTAACCTGATACGGGATAAGAATGAGAGTACTGGGTGTAGCTCGATGCCGATGGCTTGCGCGCCAAGGCCGGCGGCGACTTTTAAGACGACTCCATCACCGGAGCCCATGTCGATTAGTAGATCTTTCTTGGATAATGGATAGAGCTTTTTAAACATTTTTAAAAGTTCGCGAGATAAGCTGGGTACATATGGTGCGCCAAAGAAGACGGTGACGCCAAAAATGATGACGATCGTCATGATGATGAAGATGATTGTTTGTGTTAAGCGAAAGAAGTCATTCATGATTCTATTCTATCTTATTTTTGGAAAACTAGGGCAAGATGTGGTAAACTTGAACCAGTTGCACCCGTAGCTCAGTGGATTAGAGCATCTGTCTTCGGAACAGAGGGTCGTGGGTTCGAGTCCCTCCGGGTGTACCATAGGTGAGTCAGAGCTAGTCTCGGACTCTTTTTTGTTACAAAAACAGGTTAAAGTACGTTCAATTTAAAATATATTATAATGATACTTCTCGCTTAATGAATGAAGCGAATATCTAGATTCAAATTAAAGAATAATTCGTCGCCTTGTCTGTATAATATACCAAATTTATGGCGACTAGTAGATGCTGTTTCAAACTTTGTATTATTAATTAGATAGTCTTTGAACTCATCCATGTCATATAAGGTAAAACAAACAAGATTTCCGTCATCTTTTACAAAAATACAACCACCACCTAGCTCTGAACCATTCCACTCTCTTGTAGGTATCATCCCAAGCGTAATATTACTTAAGAAATCTTTTATCTTCTTTGATATAAACTCTGTGGTTTTGCCTTTGAAAAAATCAGTATAAGAATCGATAAGATCTTTGACGGTTCTTGTGCCTTTGCCCGCAAAAAATACCATTAATAAACCGCTTATGATTTCTGGTAGATTTGAATCAGTCATCTCTAGGTTTTGTTGAAATATCTGGTTCGTCATTCCATAAAAAATGAACTCGCCATGATGTTCAAAGATATATTGCATACGGTCCTTAATTTTTGACCTTGTTGTAATATTATTCACTTCATTAATGTCGCCAGTGAAGCCTTCAATCTTATAGATAAAGTTTGTTGATTCGCTCGCATTTAACAGGGTTGCTGGGCTTCCGATTTGGGATTTTATAGAAAAACCTACTTGGCGCGCAACTTCTTCGTGAGGCATTATCGAATAAGTTTCGATATCGGATTTTACATATGATGTGGACTTAAAATCATCAAGCATCAATTCGCCCATTGCCAATTCTCCAGAAGGAACATTGAAACTTGCTCCAGAGCCAGTAATAATTTCGTTGAGAATACTGAGAATCAGTTCTTTAGATAGGTTTGCAGATTTTACTAGTCGGCCATTATAGAGAATTGATACATCACCATTATCTTTTTCATCAATATCATATTCGGAGTCGCCAAGGACACTACGCATTAAGAGTTTGAGTATTTTTATTTTTTGATCTGTAGATTTTAGGTCTTTATCGCATACATCAATCATTTGATCGTAGAGCATTTTGCAAATTGCGTATAACTCTGACCACTCGCCTTTATTGTAGGTCTTCATTTTGTAAAGCCTCGATTATGTTTTTTGCCGTAGCCTGGATGGCTGGAACGGCCACAGAGTTTCCGAGTTGTTTCATCGCTTGAGTCTCTGAGACTGGAAAGATAAATGAATCTGGAAAACCTTGCATTCTTAGACCTTCTTTTGGCCCCATACATTTCTCTACGCCGTCAACAATATAACAATCCCAGTTTCGTCTATCGTTTATTCCAGAATGTCTACCGCCAACACGCAACGTGAAACCAATTTTTTTATCTACGTGACCACCCCAGACGTCACTCATGGTCATTTGTAGTGGAACTGGGTCTGGGAATTTGTACGGCGTATTTTTGTTTTTAAAACCAACCATGTAGAGCCTTGGTCTATGCTGCGGGGATCCGTAGTCGGAAGCCTTAATTATTTTATAGTGAAGGCTATAGCCAAGATCTTCTGTAAGAACTTTGTTAATCGTCGCAAAGGTGTTACCATTATCATGCGTTAGAAGGCCTCGGACATTTTCTAAGAAGAATGCTCTTGGCTGCTTTTCCTTAATAATTCTAGCTACATCAAAGAATAGCGTGCCTCTCGTCTCATTAAATCCTTTTTTGAGACCAGCTTGTGAAAATGGCTGACAAGGAAAACCGCCTGTAAGAATATCGAAATCTGGAATATCTTTTGCATTTACTCTTGTAATATCACCAACGAATAATCGTTTTTCATCCTCAAAAATCTTGGGGGATATTTTCTGAAAGTTAGCTTTATATGTTTTTCTAGCAGCATCATCCCACTCAGAAACAAAAACGCATTCTGCTCCTAAATTATGAAAAGCCATGTGGAAACCACCAATTCCAGCAAAAAGATCAATAAAAGTATACTTCTTTTGTTTTTTAGTCATCGTGCCCCACTTTCAGAATTTGGAGACGCCTGTTGGTAGAAAAATCTGCAAATGCTGCACGTCATTTTATACACTCCACTTAAATTACTACTTATTATATCATGACAGAACATTATTACTTATTTTAGATTCTCATCGGTTCAGGTAGTCCAACTTGCTTATTCTCTATATTGTTGCTACCTAATGTCTGCCAAAAATATGCCCGATGTGTCCAATCAGAAATTTTATAGACAAATCCACAAAAAAGTGGTAGTATATTAAAGAGTCGGGCCGGTAGCTCAGCAGGTTAGAGCACGAGCCTCTTAAGCTTGGTGTCGTGGGTTCGAGTCCCACCCGGCTCACCAACAGGAGACCCTGTAGGAAACGTAAAATCGAAGATGAAAATTAATGGTGATTTATATCTATGAATCACCATTTTTATCGGTTAATTATAGATTCAAAACGATGTTTTGTACTTAAATGTCCTTTTCGACGAAGCTATTTTTTTCTCTAGTATGTTAATTAGTAAATTTAACGAGTTTGAAAATATTTTGATGGTTATGCACAATTTTTCATAATTCTTGATTTTGACTCCAATTTGCTTAATTCTTTCGTCTATATTTGTAATCTCGTTTTGTAAATCTGCTACATTAATTTTAAATTTACCTTTGATAGCTTTTGTCGATTCATTATCGAGGCTAGTATTCTTTTTTGGCTAGATCGTCATTTTTTTGTTACTATATTTTTCTGACAGAGTAACTCGTGTTTTTCGATGGTTAACTCTTACATTTTCTTCTCAATATATTCTGTTATATCGTCTATGGACGCCGAGAAGTCGTATTTTTCTTACTAATGCGGCCAAAATTCTCGTAGAGTTGGTCCATAATATACATGTATATGAATGTTATTTTTTTGTGTGCATCTGTAAAATTTTGTTGTGGCAGCGAGTTTTAATATAGTATTTACTAGAAAGATCGAGTTTTTCTAGTCGATATCATATAATTCCCACAAACAGACATTTTGGTTAAGTGGCGGAATAGTAGAAAATATCTTACCGTGAGTAGTATTATTCCTTGTGGTAACTTGACGGATATGGCTCGCCGAGATTAATTTTCGTAAATACATAGCGTTTTATTATATTAATCTCATCTTTTTTAGTTGTGACATAAAGGATGTGTTATTCTAGGTCTTTAATCCTAATTTTTCAAAGAATTTATTGTGCCTAATCTTTGCATCCTTGAGTAGTTTTTCCCATGTTATGAACTCAATTCTAAGATTGGTGTTATCTCTATTTAGAAACCACCCCTCGCCATCTGGTGTCATTGTCATATTTTTTTCCTCAAGTAGCCATTTTTTTACTGCATTATCCGCACTTGCTATTACATAGCCGTAGAATGGGGTTGTTTCAGCGACATTAATACTGAATCCATTGGGCTGTTTTAATTGGCCGCGCCTGAACTGGATGGCGTATCTAGCTATTTGTTCAATAGGATCTTCTTTATTTGATGCATTAATAAAATCTATTCTACCCGGTCTTTTGAATTCAAAGATTGTTATTGGATTACTCGAACTATCCCCATCTCTATATGAAATCGGATAATGAAATGCAGCAATATCTGGACGATCATCGCTTGTTGTGAAGTTTTTATTGTCAGAACTTAGGTACTCTGTAAAATTAAGTGATTCATTAATAATCCAGAGATTATGTTCATCTTCTAACGTGTTTGTTGAGTTTCTCTTAGTTGGAAAAATTATATTGTGCAGTATTTTTTCTTTTTCATATTCTTCCGAATTGTTCCATTGCAGTGCTTTTTCAAATAGATTCAGCGCGGCTTTTCTAAAAACCATATATTGAGCTAAATTACTTTTATCGGTTGCACTTAAATCTGCTGTTATTTTTTCAATTTCTTGTGTAAGATTTTCCCCTTTAATATCTATGGTATCGAGAATATTTTTAGCGCGATTTTGTCGCTCTAAGTCGGTTTCGTATTTTGCTCGATGTAGTTCTGCTTCTATATCTTTTTCTGTTGGATTAATTTTGACCTTGTCAAAATTAATTTTGCCCAAATAATTTTTGTACCAAACATTTTGTTCTACATATTGTCTAAATGCTTCTTTTTTCTTTTCAAATCTTGTCGTAATCTCTTTCTCCATTTTCTGTTTTGCTTCTTGGGCAATTTTCAACTCAATATCGTGTTTACCTATGGGATACTTGAGGCTTGGTAAATCGGCGAAATAAAAATCCGTTCTTTCATTATTAACATTTCTATCTAGATAATCTCCGTAAACATAATATCGCAAGATAAATTTTTGATTTTTATCATCAACTTGTTCTTCAAAATCTTCTGCAAACTCTGGGATATAGTCCTCTAATTTTGCATCTGTAACGACTTTATTATTTGCCGTGAGCATAATTCTACTTATCTGGGTATGAACCCTATGTAATTTAAAAACCTTGAATCCAAATGTCTCTGCTTTGTCTTCATTGTATATTATATTAATAGCTCCATCACCTATTAGGCTAATTTTACATTGTTGATTGTCGCCAATTTGATCATTCAGAACTATTTTATTATTCCCGTCAGTTAAAGTGATTTCTGGACATTCATAATTATCTTTGACAAAATAATTTAATATCCTCTCCAATATTCTATGAGCAAATGTATCGGTGGGGTCATTGAATTTTTTTGTGGGGCCACAATAATTTGCTAGTGTTATTTTTGCTCCAGTAGTCATTTTGTTGTCAGACTCTTTTATCTGTTCGTTTTCGACGATATCATATTTTTTCCCGAATTTAAAAAATCGTGTCTTTAAAGATTTTTCAAAGAATGTACTTTCTATAGTGACATCATTGAAAAATTTAATATAGAACATTCTTCCGAGCCCCTTGCCTCCGTTACTTTGCTTATGCGGGCTATAGAGCGTATTGAAAGAGTTTCGATTTTCCTCTGTAAATCCAACACCGTTATCGCTGATCTCTATTTTTTCTATCTCGGAACTCAACTCTTCCTCAGTAGAGAAAGGAAGTTGTTTCTTTCTGGTAATATTAATGTTTATTTTACCTTTATGATTCTTTTCGATTTTTCGTTTTGTCTCAATAGAATCGATAGAATTAGTTATAGCTTCAACGATAGCATTATAGACGGTTGATTGTTTACCGAAGTCTTTAAGATATTTCTCTAGGTAAACTTTAGTAGTCTCGTTTGGGCTGCCCATATACTATATTATATCATCAGATATGGATTTAATTTTTATTATTGATATTTGACGTTCTTTTGTCATATGTATTGTCGTTATCATTATGTATTTTTGGTCCCATATAAGTGCTTGCATGTTTAAAAGTTTGATTTACAGTTTTCTGTATGCGTATTTTAAAATATACGTGTCAACTAAAGAATATTCTTTTTAGGTATTATACATAGTTAACCTATGTATTCAGAGTGCTCCAGGTGCCAGTTTATAACCACGTAAAGTCAGACAATAATGCCTACTCTCCTCATTAAATAAAAATTGGTCATATTGGCTCTTAAGTTATAACTCAGTAATCATAAAAATCACACTATCTACTATTATCCCACGAATGTCCGGATCTTCCTGGATAATACGACGGATCAAGAATGCGCGATTGGGGGTCGGAAACATATCTAACTTCTCTAGTACTACTTGTGCATTTATTGCCATCATATGGGTTTTATTGTATGATGTCGCATCTACACAATGCCAGACAGCCCTCATTTCTCTTGCAATTATTCTGGCAATAGGCTGCTTAGTGATCTCTTCTTTCATAAGTTTTCTCGAAATTTCCTTATCGCCCCTATATGTAATATTGTAGGTATAGGTTTTCTCGCCACGTGTCCCTTTTGCTTTGACTATAGTTTGACCATATTCAATAGTATTATCATCTACTGTTTTAGTTTCAAATTCTATATCCTCTACTTCCTCTTTGGTCGCAGTGTGTTCAGTTTCGACTGCAGCTTTTTGGCTTTATTCGATGTCTGATAATTATTAGCTTCAGTCAATATTAGACTATATTTTATCAAAATAATTTGCTAAATACTTGCTTAGTTCTTCATCGCATGCGTAAATATAGACGCCTTTTACGGCACGATTCATTAGAATGCGGTATGTCCTTAGGATCTGTTCGAGCATATCGTCTTCGCTAATCTGTTCATTGTTCGCAACTTGGCGCTGACTTCTCTTCATGGCACCAGAGTCTGCACAGGCTTCACGATTAAAAATTAGTTTTCCATTACGATATAACAGGTCGTTTCCAATAATAATTCCCACATAATTCAAATCATCACCCTGCACTGTATAAATACTACCGACCTCTTCTGGAGCATTTTTTGAGCCAATCCAGTTGTTTTGAGTACTATTCCAACGAAATTCCATACCATCAATTCTGATATCATATTCACGTTTATCTTCTTTGGAACTCCACTTCCAAGCAAAGCCCGCAACCATGCGTGAAAGCCCATATTCGGATTCTCTCTTTTGCATCGCAGCGACAAAATCCTGAATATTGGTAAATATTTTAGCTTCAAAATCCTTAAAGATTTCCTTTTGTGTTGGCCTAAGATCATTAGATAAAATATCATGAATGTAGTCTATGTACTTTTTGCCACCAAGCGAGCGCATCTGAGTTTTGAGCCAGTATTCGCGCATATTGTATTCGTCGGAATATTTTAAAATATCACTCTTGCTAATATTAGCTGGGCGAATTCGCTGCTGATCGCTAAAAACCATAACAACATTTTTGGATTTTGCCATAATCCACTCTAGTTCCGAGTGTATGTCGGTATTGCCAAATATTTTCTGGTCTATTTCATGAACTTGCTTGCCCAATGTTCCAGTCACACCAACCTTTAGAAGGTGGGCCTCGTCTACTAGTGTAATATCAAAGTCATCGTTACTTTTACCAAATTGAATTGGTGAAAAAATCTTAATATCAGCGTCACCAAGATCAATCTTGTCGAAAATCTTCCGAATCCTTCCGCAGAGTGATGGTTGTGGAATCACCAAGGCAATACTTTTATTCTTAAATTTTTGATTAATATTTTCGAGCTCAAAGAAGATATTAAAATTGGATTCATCATCAATATCATCATTTTTATTGTCGAATGATTGAAGGTCGGCCAGTAATTTTGCAAGATACATAATGACAATCGTTTTGCCGGTCCCCGCATCGCCGTCTATAACTGAAAGACTTTTTGCGTTGCTAGTAATCGCCTCATCAATATTTTGAACTATTTCGGTCACCACATTTAGCTGTTCAAAGTTTAGGTTCTTGTACGGTGAAAATTTAAATAATTCAGAGTTGTTAATTTCAGAAATGGTCTTGTCAGCTATTTTTAATTCGCGTAGCCTATTCCAGATTTCTTCAAAAGTTTTACGGTAGTTTTCTCTGCCATAGTAATCACGATCACACATTCCATCATTTCGATTTAGTACCCTAAATTTTCCGTCTCCACTAAAATACTGGATTAAGTAAGATTCTAAATCAAGCGCTGCGCTTTTATTAAACGTTTCATCAAAAACTACTTTTAAGGAACCGTGTTTTAAACTTGATTTTTCAGCATTTGCAAGGTGTTGGTTCATGCGGTTTTTAAGGTTTGTAGTTTCGCCAATGTAAATCTGTTGATTATTATAAATCTGGTATACCACTGGCCAGTTTTCTTCCAAATGATCTGCTGTAGCCAAGTTGCTAATCGTGTTTTGGTCAAAAGAATAATTTTTGATTTGAAAGGATTTTCTTGGCATCTTATAATTCCGTATATTTCTTACTATTGCTCTTGGCTTTATGTATGGGGTATTTTATAGCGTTTTCTTTTAGTTTCTTCATCACAATCTCTTCAAGATTAACGTCAAGCTTATTAGCTAAAAGTATTGCGTAATTTACTACATCAGCTAGCTCATTACAAACATTATCCTTATTGTAATCATCATTCCACTGAAAACACTCAAGAAGTTCACCAGATTCAATTGCAATTGATTTTGCTAAGTTGGCTGGGGAATGAAATTGGCCCCAGTCTCTCTCTTCTGTGAATTTTATTACTGCCGCTTTGACATCTTCCATATCAGCATTATACCTTATTTGTCACCCCTATACCTCATACTCCACGATCTCGCCATTCTCCATATAGAACTCGCGAAAGTCCGTCTCATCGTCATACCCGACAATGTTATAATGCAGCATCTTCAGTAGCGTCCCATGCCCCACCACCAAAATCTTCGCCTCATCAGAATTTTCCGCCTTCACTCGCTCCAGAAATTTTTTAGCACGCGCCAAAACATCCCGCACTGGCTCAATTCCAAATTCATTCGTATTCAACACTCGGCTAAAACCATCAATCTCCCAGTCTGCCGAATCCGTCCCCTCCAGCTCCCCAAACCCCCGCTCTTTTAAATTCTCATCGATCACGATCTCAAACCGACCATCCGTCGCAATTTCCGCCGTCCGCCTCGCCCTCATGAGTGGGGAACAATAACAGACATCAAAAACCTCATTCTTCAATTCCTCTCGCACCTTTTCGGCTTGTCGCACCCCCGTCTCGTTCAGCGGAATATCCGTCTGGCCCTGCACCTTTCGCCCAATATTCCAACTAGTTTCTCCGTGCCGAACAAGATATAATTTCATGACTTCATCATATCATTTTTTGGCGTTATAATGACCTTAAATAGAAAAACCACTATCAAAAGAAGGTTCATTATGACAAAAGACTCCGTAACTAAAACAAAACCCCACTTACCAATCATGGGAGTTGGTCCCGCCTATGTCATCAGTATTGTCTTACTAAGCGGCCTCTCGATCTATGCTGACGCGACCCATCTTCATCTCCCGCACCCCACTTCTGCCTTTCTCGAAATATTATTATTTGTCGTCGGACTACTGTTTATCTTATCTGGGCTCCTCATTTACTTTCTCGCTATCAAAGCCAAAATCACTAGATCAATTAAAGAAAACACTCTTGTTACTCATGGCGTCTACTCCGTTGTCCGCAACCCAATCTATTCCGCCTGGCTTTTTATCTGCACTGGCGCTCTTTTTCTCTACGAAAACCCGTACCTTGCCCTCACGCTTTTTCTTATCTTCTGGCTCTATCTCACTATCCTTATGAAATATACAGAAGAGAAATGGCTTGCCAAACTCTACGGTGAATCTTATTTAGAATATTGCAAAAAAGTTAATCGCTGCCTCCCCTGGTTTCAACAAAAATAACTCTCCAATTTAAAATCTAATATTAATCCCCATCCAGGGTCGAATAAGTCCCCCATTTTTTATAATTCCTCACCTCCTCATTCATCTCGCTTATGTTATAATACACTCAATGAACGAGCAACAAATTCAGGAGCAACGTCGGTCAAACGAAGAGCAGGCCGCCTCTTCGCGTGCCATGACCCTCGGCCTCCCCTATCTTGATACCCGCCCCATCGAGGAAACTCTGCCGCTACTTTTTGGCATCATCGATATCCAAAGAATGCATAGCGACTACATCCTTCCTCTCCAAAAAGGTGGTAACGGCCTTCCGTACCAATTTATGGTCACCAGCCAAACTCCCCGCAGTACTATCAAGGAGTTTAGTGAGAAATTCAATATTAACGGCGATGGTATTGATTTCTTCCTCATTTCAAACAGCGCCTATCAAGTTCTCATGCTCCGCTATGATCCACCGAGGCAGATTCATTATGACGACATCCGCATTGCTAGCGATGGTGATTCCGAAACTCTTGCTTCGGTCTCTCAAACCCTTAACTCCGTCGGTACCGATAAAGTTTTTGACTTCCTTCTCGATCAGGCAGACAAGCTCGGCGCCTCCGATATCCATATCGAAAATCTGCGTGAATCTATTCGCATTCGTATGCGTGTCGACGGTATCTTACATCCAGTTGCCAATCTTGAGCGTGATCGCTACCGTGTTTTCATGGGTGAGCTTGGTTCTCGCGCTGGTATTTCTTCCGCCGCCAAGACCCCGCAGTCTGGCCACATGCAAAAAGATATTTTTCGTGACGGCTCCTCTCATCTCTTGAATATCCGTGTCGAAACTGTTCCAACCATGTATGGCCAGGATGCCGTCATGCGTCTCTTCAACTTCGATGAATCGCTCCTTAATCTCAATCTTCTTGGTCTCTCTGAACACGAGCTTTCTGAGATTAATGAAGTGATTTCACATCCTCGCGGCCTCGTTCTCATGGTTGGTCCTACTGGTTCTGGTAAGTCGACTACTCTATATTCGATGATTAATGCCTTAAATACCACCGACCGTAAGATTATCACTCTCGAGGATCCAATCGAATATGGCATTTCTGGCATTTCTCAAATCCCCGTCAATACTACAGAGGGCGGCTCCTTTGCCGACGGTCTGCGCTCCATTCTTCGTCTCGATCCTGATGTTGTGATGGTTGGTGAGATTCGTGATGGTGATACTGCCAAGACTGCAATTCAGGCCTCTATCACTGGCCACCTTGTCTTAAGTTCCTTCCACGCCAATTCCACCGCCGCTGCTTTCTCTCGTATGATCGACCTGATTGGTACCAACCCAATTTTCTCTAGCTCGATTCGCATGGTGATGGCTCAGCGTCTCGTGCGTAGTCTTTCTGAAAATAAACGTGAGTTTACTCCAGATGAGACCACCCGTCAATTCGTTCTTTCAAAGCTTGAAGGTCTTCCTGAAGAGGTGATTTACGACCAACTCGGTTTTAACCTTGATCCGAATAACTTCACCCTCTTCGAAGCTGTTCCGTCTGGTCTCGACGATCCATTCGGTTATAAAGGTCGTAAGGTGATTATGGAACAGCTCACTGTTTCTGAGGAAGTTCAGAAATATATCCGTGGCGACGTTGAAGATATTAATACAGACGCCATCGAGAAAACCGCCAGAAAAGCTGGTCTCATTACGCTTGAACAGAAAGGCATTTTAGCCTGCTTACGCGGCGAAACTACATTAGATGAAATATCAAGGGTGATATAAATAAGAGGTAAAAAATGGACCAAAACGAACAATATAGTCAAGATCAACAATTCACTCAAACTGAGCCACAAGCTCTAGTTGAGCAATTAAATCCGACCGAATCACAGGACTCAGCTGAATTAGGCCAGATCGGATCACAAACTTCAGCTGAGCAGCTCTCTCAGACCGAATCTGCTACTCCTGTTAGTTATGTCGATCAGCTCGCTGAAGAATCCGGTTTTGATACTTCTAGCTACGATAATACGAAGGATTTAAAAAAGCCAAGCAACCCCTGGAAAATCATTGGTATTGTCACTTCTATTCTATCTGTCGTCTTCCTTCTTGTTGCCAGCTTCCTCTACTTTTATAGTAACCAGAAAATCGACGAGGGAACTAATTTAGTCAAACAATACCAAAAAGAATTAACCGAAAGTAAGACCGTCATTGCTGAGTATGAATCAGCAACTAAAACTAAAGTAGTCGACACCAAAGATCAGGACGAGGCAAAAACCGAGGAGAAAAAAGAACAAAAGGCCGAGAAGCAGATCGTTAAATGGAACGATCTAAATATTAATTTTGCTCAGCTCACTACTATTGTCGGCGACGATTATCGTATTACTGGAGGTCGCATCGTCACAAACGAGGATGGCACAAAGGTTATTGCAAAACTCAATGTCTCAAAGATGGAGAAGGTAGTTGATCCAAATGGTCTCGCTATGCCTCGCTATGTTGACCATGGTATGGCTGCCCAGACCAATGTCTATAGTCGAAAGCTCCCAAGCGGCGCCTGGCAATTTGTTGGTGTTTATGCCGCTAATGGCATGGGTGTGATCGAATGTAAAAATGTTTCGGAGGAAATGAAGACGGCTGTTACGGTTCTCAACAAATATGAATCCGACCCTAATATGAAATACTCTTGCCAAACTTTCAAGGATAATAATCCCCAGGCTGGTTTTGATACTACTGTTTTCTAGTTAATCGTCTCACCTCTTCCATTTTCCATAAAACTATGTTAAAATAGGTCAAGTTTTAAGTAATAAAAGGTAAAATATGAGTTTTCTAGTGTTGAAAAAAATTGGTGACGCCCAGAAAAAGAAAGCCATCGTTGATGTTCGCTCTGGTGATACCGTTAAGGTAACTCAGAAAATTAAAGAAGGCGAAAAGTTCCGTCTTCAGGTTTTCGAAGGTGTCGTAATCCGTGTAGACCGTAAAGAGTCTCACACTGCACGTATTGTTGTGCGCAAAATTGCTTCTGGTATTGGCGTTGAGAAATCTTTCTTAATGCACAGCCCATTAGTTGAAAAAGTTGAAATTGTTAAGCGCGCTAAGGTTCGCCGCAACAATCTTTCATACCTCCGCAACCGTTCTGGTAAATCTGCCCGTCTCGTTGCTAAGGACTTTGACCGTGTTGCAGTTAACACCCTCAAAGAAGATGTAGCTGTTGAAGCTCCAGCTGAAGCACCTGTTGAAGCTGAAAAGACTGAAGAAGTCGCAGCTGCGTAAGACTAGAAAATTCAAAATAAACCTCATCCGAGGTTTATTTTTTATATCTATAACTTCTATAGCCTGGACTTCGTCATCGTCACAGCCATTCTATTTTTATAAAATGTCAATCAATAACTGCCCAGTCTTCAACTCGAAAATCTTTACCGCTTACTCCTGCCACCGCTAGTCTGGCTGTAAAATCTTTAAATTCCGGGTGCATGATGAGAAAACTTTCCGCCGCAAACTGTATTTGCTTACGTTTATGCGCATCAATAAATTCGACCGGTTCGCCGAAATCCGCAGTCTTGCGGTATTTTACTTCCGTGAAAAATAGGGAATCATTTAGTTTTGAGATAATATCGATTTCAAAATACTTTGTTTTAAAATTTCTCGCAATAATTTCATGTCCTTTTGAAACCAAAAACTCTGCTATCTTTTCCTCACCAAGATTGCCGAGCTCCCTCGATGTCGCATCTCCATTCTTTGCGCCCGCCTTCCTGATTTTTTGTTGCTCTTCACCTTCTGCAGCCCCATGTTGTTTAGACATAATTTCACGTACTGGCCGAAATGAACGCCTATGTTCTGGCGTTAAGCCAAAATCTTCCATCGCTTTTTGATGCGCTGATGTCCCATAGCCCACGTGTTTTTCAAATCCGTATTCAGGATACTTTTCTGCCAGCTCCGTCATATATCGGTCTCGCTCCACCTTTGCCAAGATACTTGCTGCTGAAATTTCCTTAATTAAGAGGTCTCCCTTTGTTAAAGTAGAAACATATTTTTCTAGCAGTGTTCCGCTTAAAAAATTCATCGTTCCATCAATAATAATTTCGGAAAAAGGCACCCTGGTCTCTTGGATCTGTTTCACCGCTTTTCGGCAAGCCAACCTTAAACTTTCAGAGAGTCCGATTTCATCAATCTCATTCGCATAGACCCAACCTGTCGCCGTTGCCACGGCCCCTTCCTTGATTTTTGTATGCAGAGTCTCACGTCTTTTAGCTGTTAGTTTCTTGGAGTCGGTAAGTTCTGATATCCAATGATATTTTTCGGGTTCCTCTTCAATTTTCTCGGCATTCGGCAAAATACAGGCGCCAATTACTAATGGCCCTGCATATGGTCCCCGTCCAACCTCATCAATGCCTAAAATCATATTTTGATTATAGCAGGGAATCGATCGCCCCGAAGAAGCTGAGTCTTATTTTGAAACATTAAAGCGAAATTCAACAATATCGCCATCTTGCATGATATAGGTTTTGCCAACTGTCGCCAATTTTCCAGCTGCCTTCACCGCTGCTTCACTGCCAAGATTCACTAAGTCGTCATACTTCATTACTTCAGCTGCAATAAAACCACGCTCAAAATCGGTATGGATTGTACCTGCTGCTTCTGGTGCGGTCGCTCCTTTTTTGATTGTCCAGGCGCGCACCTCTTTTTTGCCAGCGGTCAAGAAGGACTGAAGCCCCAAGGTATTATAAGCCGCTTTTACGAGTTCGCCAAGCGCATCTTCTTCCACGCCATAGCTCTCAAGAAATTCCATTTTTTCTGGCAAGCTCATTCCAGTCATTTCTTCCTCAAGTTTTGCGTTCACAAAAACTGCACGAGCTGGGGCAACAAGCTCTCTAAGTTCATTTTTTAAAGACTCATTTGTCAGTTCAGTTTCGTCCACATTAAACATATAGATCACTGGTTTCTCTGTCAGATATGGAATTTTTTCTTCAGCTGCATCCTTATTTTTCTTACGCTTAGCCTCGACTTTTTCACGCGTTTCAAAATCAGCAAGCTCGAGCTCGGTTTGAATAATTTCAATATCCGCCTTTGGGTCAACTGGTGCCGGAGTGTTTGCGTTAGCAGAAACATGCATAATATCATCGTTTTTAAAGACCCGTACTACGTGACAAATAATCTGACACTCGCGAATATGTGCTAAGAATTTGTTGCCAAGTCCTTCGCCCTTCGATGCCCCCTCGACAAGCCCCGCAATATCGACGAACTCCACAGTTGCTGGAATCTTTTTCTCAGCTGCATACATTTTCTCCAGAACATCTAATCGTTCATCGGGTACTGGCACAATTCCTACATTCGGTTCGATTGTTGCAAAGGGGTAGTTTGCGGCCAAAGCATGCGCATTTGTCAGCGCATTAAATAATGTCGATTTCCCCACATTCGGCAATCCCACAATTCCAATTTTTAGATTCAAAGCAGTTCTCCAAATATTATCTATCTCTGTAGATTATACCATGAACCGATGGATCCGCTAAGCCTAGGCTAGATTATAGAAGTCAATCGCTGGCGACTCCATTGAATCGTCGGTAGGCTCAGGCTTTTTCTTCGTAAAATCAACCTTAGCAATTTCATTTCGCAGTAAATCCATATCTTTGATTTTTGATATAAAGCCGTTCTTTTGTTCAATCTTTGATATGGCCATTTTTATCTCTTCGTCATTAAATACGTAATCCTGCATTATAGATTTAAAAATGTTTGAAATTCTTTTCTCAGGTGTATTGAGTATCCATTTTGCCACATTCCCATCAATACCTACATCAAGCTTATAGTTTGAATCTTCGAATCCGTGTTCTTTTATTTCTTCAGCAAAAGAAAAGAAAAATACATACATATGTATGTGCGTATAATTAGCAGAGCTAGAATATGAATAAATTTTCATAACAAATTATTTAAAATTCTAGCATAAATTAAGGTAAACTTTAGCTTGACCAAAAACTAAGTAGAGTTAATAGTAAGATGACTTAATGGGAAAATGGCACAATCTAATATTCATCCACGCAGTATAATAGAACAAATGGCAAGTAAAAATTATGCATTCATCGACGGTAATAATTTATATCTCGGTACAAAGGCCCAAGATATAAATTTAGACTATGGCAAATTGCGTAAATATTTACGTAATAAATTCGATGTCGAAAAGGTATTCCTCTTTATCGGATATGACCCCCGCAATACTATGCTTTATTCAACTTTACAAACCCATGGTTATATATTAATTTTTAAACCAACGGTTATATTTGAGGACGAAAAAGGTAATCGAACGATGAAAGGTAATGTTGATGCAGAACTTGTACTGCATGCCTCAGCTATAGAATATGATAGGTATGACCAGGCGATTATTGTAACTTCAGATGGTGATTTTGCATGTTTAATACAATATTTAAGTAAGAATAACAAACTAAGAAAGATAATCACTCCAACTGAAAGATATTCAAAACTATTAAAACCTTTTGTGGCCGACATTCTACCAATAAAAACGATAAAGAATCAAATAGAGAAAAAATAACCGGAATTCGCGTTCGGTGCAAGAACCTTAGGCTAGTCCGGTCATGGTGATATATAGATTATACACCATTTTGTTCAAAAAGACAATACTTCTTAATACTGGCACGGTCATTGTTAGTACGTCCTCTGCTCTGGACAACCCGCGAGGATTTGCGACATTGCCTCTTTTTCCGCCTCAGTCACCCAGAGTGAGTATTTATATTTGACTGAAATCTGTCTCGCCACATATTGACAACGAAAACTTTTATTCTTCGGCAGCCATGTCGCCGCGTCTCCATCTGATTTTTGTTGGTTTGCGGCCGCCTGCACTGCAATTAGATTTAAAGGGTCTGTCGCGATCTTCAGTCTCTCTTCGGCAGATTTATACTGTGCTCCTTTTTGCCAAGCATCCGACAATGCCACCACATGGTCTATCTGCACCTGTTTTGAAATCTCTTGTCTTGAATGAAACTCCATCTCTTCGCCAGTATAAGGCTCATAAAATTTTCCAGCCACCACATTGCATTTTTCATCGACCTTTACTGTTTCGCCAAAATCTCGTTTCAAAATTCGCTGCCTCAAATTACAGCCCTCAATATCAGGCCAGCCATTATAAAATTCTGTTCGTTTATAGCCAGTTTTCGGCGCCCGCCCTTTTACTTCAAGCTTAGCTAGTAGCTCCGTTGCAAGTGGCACTCCTTCGGCTCGCTGTTCGCCGCTACCGACAAGACCTTTTTCTACCGAACCAGCATTCGTTACTTCTTTCGCACTTGATTCGGCTTTCTTCTGCCAGGCGTTTGGGTTTGCGATAATCGTCAGGATCACCGCACTGCTCAAAATCAGCGCCGTGATTGCCCGTCTTGTTCTGTGAATTGTTTTCAAGCTCATTTAATTTCTCCTTTTTATAAGTAGGTTGGGTAGCTTCTAGACTTTAATAAAAATTAGAAACTTCGCCCTTCCGAATTTATTTCGGTTCTTTCAAAGTCCTAGCATACTTCACTACCGACATCAGATCTTGATCCATATCAAAATCCGTTTCCGGCAAATCGCCCACAATCATCTTGATTAACTTATCAAAACTCATCAGTCCCGTTACTTTTCCGTGGTCATCCACCACGATAAAGAAGTAGCAACTCGTACGAATAAACGCAAGAAGAGCTTCTTTTAAGGTATAATTCTCGCTCATAAAATATACATTCTTGTCTAGAAATGCCGAAGCTCGATCAGTTTCTTTGACACTTAGACTAAATAATGTCTTAGTATGAATCAAACCGACAATCTCACCCCTTGCCCCCACCACAGGGAAGTGTGACAAACCAGATTGATAAAGTCGAGACAAAGTCAAAGGCCCCATGAAGTCATTTTCGTGAATAATGATCACCTCGTTCTTTGGCGTCATTACTTCCTTCACCAGTTTGCTATCAAAAGTCATCGCCGCCGCCATCGTTCTTCTTTGCTGCTTCGAGATTACTTCTTCAGGCAATTTATTAATCAACCACACTAAATCCTCCGTTGTTTCTGGATAGAAGATTTCTGGAAGATTTTCAGATAAGACGCTTCGGTTCACATCATTCTCAGTGTCGGACTCGTTTGCTCCTTCAATTTCGCTCATCTCTGCCTCGTGTCGCACTAGATTCGCCGCCGCATCTTTGTCGGTAAAAATATTTCGGTTCATTGGCCCCACAAAAGAAGAATCGACCGAGCTTGCTGACTCATTAATATTTTCATGCTTAGAGGTAGACTCAAAATTACCGTTACCACCATCAGAACTACCATCAGACCCACCATCAGAACTACCATCAGACCTACCATCATCAAAAATTTCATCATCAGATGGTTTTTTCTCAACAGCGATCTTGCCCAAAGTCCTAGCTATTCCCCGAAAGAGTCCACCAAACTTCTCACCGATCTGAGCAAAAACCCCTTTTTTCTCTTCGCCAAAAATCCCTGAAGATTGGTTTAAATCCGCACTTTGGTCCGCACTCGTATCGTCCATTTTTACCTCCGTTTTCGTCGCACTGCCCACAAACACGCTAAAATATGCTAATATCTATATTATACAAAAATTTATTGAATTAAGCGATAGATTTTGCTTAGGAGGTTTATGAAGAAATTACCAATTATTGCTTTTGGCGCATTAATCATCGGTTTTTTGGCTCTCTGTATTTATTCTTATAATCAGAACCAGCAGTATGATCAGTGGATCGCCTCTCTCGATCGTTCGAAGTATATCGATAAAGAGGAACGCAATGGCAACCTTGGCGATAACTATGAGGGGAATAAGGACGCTAAAGTACTCATCGTGGAGTATGCGGACTATCAGTGCCCAGGCTGTGCCACTACTTTTCCATATCTTTCTGAAATTGTTGAAGAATATAAAGGGAAGGTTGGCCTAATTTTTCGTAGCTTTATTCTTAGTTATCATAAAAATGGTACCGCGGCCGCCCATGCTGCCAATGCTGCTGCTCTTCAGGGGTACTGGCAAGCCTACGCTACTATTCTCTTCAAGAATCAGTCCGAATGGGAAGACTTAGAGGCTGGGAAGCGTGATGCTAAGTTCAAATCTTATTTTGAAGAAGCCTCGAAAGGTCAGGGTAACGCAGATCAGTTCCTCTCCGATATGAATAGTGAGGCCGTCAAAAAGAAGGTTAAATCCGATATGGCAGTCGCTAAACTCGTAAATATTACAGAGACTCCAACGATTATTATTAATGGTGAAAAACTTCCGACCATCTCTGTTAATGAATCTACTTTCAAAAAGACTGTTCATGAAATGATCGACGCCGCATTGAAGAAAGCGGAGTCTGGCTCTTCAAATAACACCAAATAGGGAGAATAAGATGTCTCAGCCAAAAATAGATTTTGTCATCACTTGGGTCGACGGCACTGATCCCAAATGGTTGGCTGAGAAATTGCGAGCTCTTCAAGAGACAGATTTTTCAGAAACTCAAAAAACCGACTCCTCCGATCTCCGTTTTCGTAATGATTTTGATTTTCTTAAGTTCTGGTTTCGTGGAGTAGAAAAATTCGCCCCATGGGTTAATCAAATTTTCTTTGTTACCTATGGTCATCTGCCATCTTGGCTCAACCTCAACCATCCTAAGCTTAAAATTATTCGTCACGAGGATTTTATTCCGCGTGAATTTCTCCCTACTTTTAATTCTCATACTATTGAAAATCACCTCCATCTAATCCCCGGGCTCTCGGAGTATTTTGTTTATTTTAATGATGATTTCTATCTGTTAAAAACCACAAAGCCAACTGACTTTTTTATAAAAGCTAGCTCTAAAAAACCAGCTAAAAGCCAAGTTCACTCTAAAGCCTCGCCAGAGACCTATCTACCACGCGCTTTCTTTGCTGAAAATATCCTGATAAATAATCCGTCACGTGATATATTCCCGTATATTCAAATGAATAACATGGCTCAGGTTAATCAGAAATATCGCAAATCTGATTTTTATCGCCAGCATTTTTCTAAAGCCTGTCATCTCAAATATGGTATGTTTAATTTTAGAAATCTTCTCCTTTCTCCATGGAAAGAATTCTCCCTAATCTATGATCCACACTGCGCAACCTCTTATCTAAAATCTACCTTCCAAAAAACCTGGAAAAATTCAGCCGGCATTCTCGCTGAGACTTCGGCACATCGATTCCGTTCCAGTCAAGATATCTCACATTTGATATTTTTCTACACGCAGCTCCTGGAAGGAAACTTTGTTCCCCGATCGCCACGCTTTTCTCATCACACTATGCTAAGCAGCGACGAACGAAATAATCAAAAAATCGTACAATACATTAAACAACAAAAGTATCATATTCTCTGCATCAACGATGGTCAGGTCAAAGATCCGGCCAAGATCAAAAATGCTCTTGAACAGGCCTTTGCGGAGATCCTCCCCGAAAAATCTCAATTTGAAAAATCATAAATCAATGTTATAATATGCTCGTTACCAGCCCGGTAAAGTAATTTAAAACCGTGCTAAATTTGAGATTATAATCTCGTCTTAAGAAAAGGGGGAAAATATGTTAATTGAATACGATGACCATATTTTATCAAACGAACTCACTGAAGTCGTTGTCGCGATCGTTAAGATTATCGACGCCAGTGCCACCGAAAGAGAAGTAACCATCAGCTGTATCTACAATTTGTTTGCAAATATCAAAAGTTTAATATCTTTTGATCAGGCGAATGACGACAAGCTGGAATACTGTACTCTCGAGTATCAGTTTTTCGATCTCACCGAGGATTATGATGTTTTTAATATCATCAACGAGTCGTCGGTCATTGAGGAACTTCACGATAAGGACATTTCTCAGTTCACACTCAACGATCTTGATAATGTCGCCGACTTCTTTGTTCAGTTGTTGAAGGACGAGCGATCGGTCTATCAGGATTTTATGGCGCTTGCGGCTAGTAAGTTTGTGGATTTTTACATCAGTGTTAGGCCGCATGTGTTTGAACAGTATCTCGCAGCGATGAATAAGAGTAGAGAGGAGCTGACAAAATACCGTGAGATTCTGGCTGGCTGTCAGCAGTCACTCTATCTTATCAGAGGCAAGCATCCAGAATTCTATAAGGATATTGACTCTCTTATTATCCAGATAAATTGGATTTTAAGGAATGAGACTCTCACGCTTGAGCAATATTCCGTAGGCGCTCTCTATGATTTTCTCAAAGGTCTCTATGATCCAGAAGAGGCTCAAGGTCTCTAAAGACAGCACGATCATTTTTCTTAAGGAGCCCCAGGGCTCCTTTTTTAATTGCAGTCTCTCACCACACACTCCTCGCCCCCCCTTGCTAAAATTAAAAAACAGACTATAATACTCCTGTTGCATCCTAGGACAGCAACAAATGTACATTAAAAAATCGTTAAGCAAAAAATCCTTTCAAGGAGGAAAAGATGATATTTGGTTTTTTAAAGACTGAGTCAGAAAAAGCGAAGCAGAATCCGTTCTGCAGACTCAGTCAGTTTAAGATTAATGGTACCAAGAAGAAGTTCTTACGCTTTTTGAATTCTTTCAGGAGTACCGGCTTGATTTACTACGGCGACGAGGCGAGGGAGAACGAGTGGTTCTTTGATAAGATTACAGACGAATACCCAGACCTGATTCGAAGAATATCCCGCCTCAAACTGAAGCCGCATGATGATAAAAGTATTCCGATCTTGCTCGACATGTTTATGGGCACCGAGGCTTATTATGGGTTCGATGAAACGGACCTTCCTCCTGTTCTGCTCTGCCATTGGATGGCTATGCAGAAAGATAATGATAAGCTTATTGTATAAAGAGCGAGATGGAGTTTATTATATATATCTTGACGAAACACCGGGGTATAGCTGAGTTGATCAGCAATACACACCAAAAATACAATTAAATATAGGAATCATTACAAATACAAAACTACAAGTCTTAACGATTTTATGGGAGCCGCGGCTCCCTTTTTCATACCGTAAAATATTTACTTTAGCAAATAGATTAGTCAAATCCGCCATTGCAGCCCCAGTCCAAAATGTTTATTCTTGCACAATATATTATTTATGGTTTAATAGAACATGTTACTCTAAAAAAGTAAAGTAGTTTTAAAAATATTAAAACTCGAATGCACCCCGCTCGAAAAGAGCATGTCGAGATGGAATTTCCGTCTTAGTTTCCGTGTCAAAGACACAACAAAGGAGAAGAAAATGAAGAAAACAAACATCAATTCAAGCAAAAATGTAATCACCGAGTCAGCAAACTCCAACCACGTTAGCATGAGTGAAAAACTATTTTTCACTTATGCGGATGAGCTGGTGAAGGCTAAGTTGGATCTGGTGGGGAAGACTGGTCAGATGCTTGCCACTATTAAGGCTTATGTTCCTTTGAATATGATTGATGTTCAAAGGGTCGAATATATGGCCTTTGAACAGATATTAATGCAGGCAACGGAATATTATGAGAAGATCTTGTGCGCAGAGGTTCTAAAAGTCTTGGAGTATTATCATAATCATCCGGACTATGCGGCGGCTACCATCGTCTCTTCGATCTGTGTTTACATTTTCGATGAGGAGAAGTGGATCATAAAGCTCTTTCAGGAGTTGATCGACGATCCATTTGCCAAGCTATTTTTTAAGAAGCATGCTGAATTAGGTCGTCAGTTCTATCAGGATATTGAGTGTACCAGCGATTGTGTTGTTTCGCTGAAGAGCAAACTATTTGCTCTCGAGGCTCAGATTAAAGAGGAGTTTGAGTATAAGTCGCTATGTGTGAAGGTGGCGAGTGAGCTGAGTCATAATTTACGATTAATTATTAAGGCTTTAGATAATAAGGAATCGTCAGAATTGTGGCGCGGTGCGAAAAGCAATCTACAGATTTTCGAGATGTTGAAAGAGGGGGCGAAGCCTCTTCCGACAAACTTTAAGACCGAGCCAACTTCTCCTAAAGGAGATCAGGAGATCGATCTGCATAGTGTAAGGGAATTTATAGAGAATTCGCAACTTCAGATAACGCCTCAGGCTAAAAAAGAGTCAATCTATCCTGAGTTCAGGGACCAGGGCGAGCTCGATGATTCACCAGAAGAGATGTCAAAGCACAGCGATCCGAGCTGCAAGATCCGTATTGTCGGCCCTCACGGCGAGAAGCTTGTTAATTGACGGTATGAGAGAAAAAGCAAAAAGAGTTTTAGTATGATTTGGGAGGCTAAGGCCTCTCTTTTTTACGGGCTTAAACAATTACGCTCAAGGTTGACTTATTCAAAAAAACTTGTATCCTAAATATAGACTATTATAGGTTAGTTAGGTGGATATATATCTTATATCAAGATTATTTTTTCACTAGTATTAAATAGTAAAACGGCGATAAAGTCAAATAATAGTAAGGGAAGAAATGAAAAAAATAAAACACATCCTTAAGGCTAAACTTTTCCAAATAATACTTCTAATCGCTCTTGACAGCATTATTTTTTCTTGCGTATCTTTCTTGGCAATTTTGCTAAGATTTGATTTTAATAACATTCCCAATGAGTTTTTTCTTAATATAAGAAATCTTCTTTGGTTGGATATTCTTATCATGCTCGCTGTTTTTGCTGCATTTGGTCTGTATATTTCTATCTGGAGATATGCATCAGTGAATGAGTTGTTACAGATCATCCCAGCTTGTTTTATAAGCGAAGTAATTATCTTTCTCTATAAAAACATCTTACATATTAAGATGCCAACTAGTTACTTTATTATTCATACTCTATTCATGATTCTTGCCGTGAGCTTGATAAGATATTCCTATAGGATTGCAAGATTTATCTATCTAAATTCTCTAAATAAACGAAAAACAAAAAATACTATTATTGTGGGTAGTGGTGAGGCTGGTAGACTACTTATTGATGAAATTTCTCGAAATAACAATGAGTTTGATGAAAAGATTGTATGTGTTATTGATGATAACAAAAACAGAAAAGGTTCTCGCATTAAGGGTATTCCTATTTTTGGAAATCGTAGGTTAATTAAAAATGCTGCCGAAAAATTCAATGCAGATGAGATTATTATCGCAATTCCTTCTGCATCAAAAAGTGTAATTGCAGAAATTGTTAAAGAGTGCCAAAAAACTAAATGCGAGATTAAGATTCTACCATCAATCCACCTGTCAATGAATCAAAGAACTACAAGTCTCATATCTAATATACGCCCTCTTTCTTATGAAGATTTTTTGGGCCGAGATCAAGTAGAAGTTAATTTTGATGAAATCAAAGATAGTTTAAATGGTCAAAAGGTTATAGTTACGGGCGGCGGTGGGTCTATTGGATCGGAGTTGTGTCGCCAAATTGCAAAATGCAATCCAATGGAGCTAGTAATTATCGATATTTATGAAAATAATGCATATGAGATTCAGCAGGAATTATTAACAGAATATCCAGAACTTAATCTTCATGTAATAATAGGTTCAGTAAGAGATTACGATAGGATGAATGAGATATTCTTCAAACATCAACCAGATCAAGTTTTTCATGCAGCCGCCCATAAGCATGTTCCACTTATGGAGGTTAGCCCAAATGAAGCGGTAAAAAATAACTGTTTAGGTACGCTTAATATTTGCAAACTAGCCAAAAAATATAAAACCAAAAAATTTGTACTGATTTCAAGTGACAAGGCAGTTCGTCCGACAAATGTCATGGGGGCTACTAAGCGTATTTGTGAAATGATGATTCAGGCATACGACAAACTTACAAAAGACACAGAATATGTTGCAGTTAGGTTTGGCAATGTTCTTGGCTCTAATGGTTCTGTTATTCCACTCTTCCTAAAACAAATTGAAAATGGTGGCGTAGTTACTGTTACTCACAAGGAAGTACGAAGGTTCTTCATGACCATTCCAGAAGCTGTTGGTTTGGTACTTTCCGCAAGTATCCTAGCTAAAGGTGGTGAAATCTTTGTTCTTGATATGGGTGAGCCAATTAAGATCTATGATCTTGCAGAAAAATTAATTAGATATAAGGGGCTAGAGCCTGGCAAAGATGTTAAAATTAAGATCAGTGGTTTGCGACCTGGCGAAAAACTCTATGAAGAGATTCTTATGGATGAAGAGGGACTAAAAGAGACTCCGAATAAACTGATTCACATCGGAAAGCCACTCAGAATCCCAGAAACATTCCTTAAAAACTTAGATGACTTAATCGCGGATGCCTATAAAAACGAAGATGGTATCAAAGAGAAAGTCGCAAAGATTGTTACTACGTATAAAATTGATAAAGAAGGTTCAGGTAAGTGAAATGAATATTCAACCATTTAAAAACAAAATTTGGCTAAGTACTCCTACTATGCATGGCGGCGAGGAGCTGGCCTATATTAAGCAAGCCTATGATTCAAATTGGATGAGCTCACTTGGTGAAAATATTGATGTAGTAGAGTCTGAAATCTGCAAAAAAACTGGCAGTAAATTTTCTATCGGACTTTCCGCTGGTACCGCAGCACTTCATCTTGCTATTAAGCTTGCTGGTGTAAAGAGAGGCGATAAGGTTTTTTGCTCTGACTTAACTTTTGCTGCTACTGTAAATCCAGTTGTTTACGAGGGCGGAATACCAGTCTTTATTGACTCGGAATACGAGACATGGAATATGGATCCGGAGGCATTAAGGAAGGCATTTAAGCTGCATCCCGATGTAAAAGTGGTAGTTGTGGCTCATCTTTACGGCACCCCTGCTAAGCTTGACGAAATCGTGAAAATCTGTGAAGAGAATAATGCTATTCTTATTGAGGATGCAGCTGAGAGTTTGGGTGCAACTTATCATGGCAGACAGACCGGTACTTTTGGGAAATATAATTGTATTTCTTTTAATGGTAATAAGATTATTACTGGTTCATCTGGCGGTATGTTATTAACCGATGATCAGAATGCTATTATTAAAGCCAAAAAGTGGTCAACTCAATCTCGCGAAGATGCTCCATGGTATCAGCATGAAGAGATTGGCTACAATTATCGCATGAGTAATGTTATTGCTGGTGTTGTTCGCGGTCAATTGCCTTATTTAGAAGAGCATATCGCCAAGAAAAAGAATATTTACAAGAGATATGAAGAGGGGATCAAAGATCTCCCGGTATCTATGAATCCAATAAAATCAAAAGATACTGAGGCGAACTATTGGCTCAGCTGTCTATTAATTGATTCGGATGCAATGACTGACCAAAAAAGAAGTGCGACAAAAGCTACCTATAATAAGGTTAAAGGTAAAAGCTGTCCAACGGAGATTCTCGAAGTTTTGTCTAGTTACAATATTGAGGGTCGACCTATTTGGAAACCTATGCACATGCAGCCTATTTACCAGAATAATATTTTTATATCTGCTAGAGATGGGATAAGTGTGGGTGAAGATATTTTTGAGAGGGGACTTTGCCTTCCATCAGATATCAAGATGACTGTAGTAGAGCAAGATATTGTCATAGAAGTTATTAAGAGTTGTTTTAATCATGAAGAAGACATTAAATAATCAGAGCCAATTTTATAAAAAGTACGGTAAGCGTGTCTTTGACTTTATAATCTCTTTCATGGCATTGATTCTATTATCTCCAATACTTGTTATTATCTCTATTCTTGTTTTAGTGTTTATGGGGTGGCCGATTTTCTTTAAACAGCCACGTCCAGGAAAAGATGAAAAAATCTTTAATATGTATAAATTCCGCACAATGAGTAGCAAAAAGGGTGCTGACGGAAAGCTCCTGCCAGACACACAGCGTCTTAATAGCTTTGGTAAAATACTCCGCCGTACCTCTCTTGATGAGCTCCCAGAATTACTGTGTATTCTAGTTGGCAAAATGAGTATCGTTGGTCCAAGACCATTATTAGTGGAATATCTACCCTACTATACGGAAGAAGAACGTTTGCGCCACACTGTAAGGCCTGGGCTTACTGGCTATGCGCAGGTTAATGGTCGAAATAATTCGCCATGGAGCCAGAGATTGCAAAATGATATTTATTATGTAAAAAATATGAGTTTTTTCATGGATCTCAAAATCTTTTTGAAGACTATCAAAAAAGTCTTCTTAAAAGAAGATATTACGGCATGCCCATCATCGGATTTGTCATTCGGAAAATTTGATGATGAAAGGAGAAAAAATGATATTAAGAAGCGATAATTTATTAATCAGGCCATTTTCCGAAGATGATATACAGGCAAAGGTTAGTATTATTAATGATTCAAGTAATAATCAATTTTTGCATTATGATCTGCCATTAAACTATAGTAAAACTTTAAACTGGTTCAGAAATCTAAATACTAAAACCGATAGAGTTGACTGTACTATTTTATTTGAAGATCAAGTCTGTGGTTTTATAGGACTTTTGAATATTGATCAGATTAGGAAGCAAGCCGAATATTATATTTGTATCGACCATCATTTTTCTGGTAAAGGTATTGGAGTAAAAGCATCGAAGATGTTATTTGACTATGCTTTTAAAACTCTAAAGCTAGATAAAATTTATTTATATACGGAAGAAGAGAATCAAAAAGCGCAGTATCTATTTAAGAAATTAGGATTCGTTGAAAAAGGATTAATAAAAAATCACCTATTTTATGATGGCAAGAGTATTAATAGATATCTCTATGAGTTGGACGGTTCTGGAGAAAAAATAAATACTCCAATAGATAAAATCAGGGATAAAAGAAATAACATCTTTATAAAAAGAGAGGATTTGATTGGCTTTTCTTTTGGTGGAAATAAGGCAAGAAAGTCCATCAAGTTCAAGGATGATATTATTAGAAAAGGTAGCGATATCATTATTACGTATGGTAGCAGTAGTTCGAACCATTGTAGAGTTATAGCTAATATGTCTAAATCCATGGGTTTGAGATGTATTATTATCTCCCCTGAGGAAGATTATAGGGAGAATAATAACTCTCAGCTTGTTAAGTTACTCGGCGCAGAAGTAATTAAGGTCCCAGTTGATAAAGTTTCAGATACAATTAATGCGAAAATCTCTGAATTGTCTGCGCAAAATAAGCCGTATTTTATTCCAGGCGGAGGGCATGGTAATCTTGGGGTTCAAGCTTATGTAGATTGCTACAATGAAATCGTAGACTATGAAAAGAAAAATAATATTCATTTTGATTATATTTTTCTAGCTTCTGGTACTGGGTCAACTCAAGCTGGTCTGATTTGTGGACAGTATCTTAACAAGGATTTTGGAAGAAAAATTATCGGCATTAGTATTGCAAGGGCAGAAGAACGAGGAGCACAGGTTGTTATTGGTAGCGTACAGGAATTCTTGGGGGAAGACACAGATAAGTTCAAGAATCTCGTTATTTTTAAGGATGACTATATTTTGAGTGGCTACGGAGCTTATAATAATGAAGTATTAGAGACTATTCGTAGTATGTTATTTAATGAGGGTATATCTCTAAATGCTATATATACTGGAAAAGCATTTTACGGTATGCAGGACTACTTAAAACGTAATAATATAATAGGAAAGAATATATTATTTATTAATACTGGCGGGTTGCCATTATTCTTCAATAACCTTAAGGAGCTAATATGAATATCTTAATAACTAGTGTGGGGACGAGAAATAAAATAGTTCAATATTTTAAAGAAAATATAGGCAAAAATGGAAAAGTTATTGTTACGGATGCTAGTGAATTAGCGCCAGCTATCTATGAGGCAGATAAATTTTATTTAATGCCTAGTATTACTGATCCACAATATATCTCCAAACTACTCGAAATCTGTACTAAAGAAAATATTGACAGTATTTTGTCCCTAATCGATCCTGAGTTATCATTAATCTCAGAGCATCGTGATGAGTTTCTCAAGATAGGAGTGACTCCGATTATTTCATCGCCAGAAGCGGTTAAACTAGCCTTCGATAAATATGAAATGTTTAAGTACCTCAAATCCCATAACTATAGGACTGCTAACACCTATCTAGATAAGACTGAGTTCTATAAAGATCTAGAGAATAATAAGATTAGTTTTCCTGTCTTCATAAAACCTGTTCGTGGTAGTGCTAGTATTAATATATCTAAAGTTAGTACTAAGGAGGAAGTCGATCTTTTGTTTAGTCTTTACGATGACTTAATTATTCAGGAGTTTCTTGATGGCCAAGAGATTGGTGCTGATATTTATATTGATCCTATATCTAAAAAAGTTGTATCTATTTTTACAAAAGAAAAAATTAAGATGCGTGCAGGTGAAACTGATAAGGCGAGATCATTTAAGGACCAGAATTTGTTTGATTTAATTAAATCTGCAGTAGAAGAGATTGGGTATACTTATATGATCGATATGGATGTTTTTAAAGTAAACGGAGAGTATTATATTTCCGAGGTAAATCCGCGCTTTGGCGGCGGTTATCCACATGCGTATGAGTCAGGTGTCAATTTTCCAAAGTTCATTATCAACTCCTTGAATAATATCGAAAACAAAGAACAATTAGGTGATTATGAAGAAGATATCTATATGATGAAGTATAATGAGGTTAAGGTTATTAAAATATGAAAATACTCTTCATAGCTAACTATGTATCTTTGCCTTGGGAGAATGGAAATAGCCGTTTTATATACCTACTCAATTCAATAGACTATAGTAAACACAATGTAGAGCTTATTACATCTTCTTTTTCTCATGCCTTAAAAAAACATCGGAAACTGGATTTTAAAAAAGTAAATGCTTTAAAATACAAATTAACGTTAATAGATGAACCAGGATATAGAAATAATGTTTCGTTCGCACGAATGTATAGTCATAAATTTTTATCGAAAAACTTAAAAGAGTATTTCGCAAAAATAAAAATAAAGCCAGATGTTATCTACTGTGCCGTCCCGTCACTAGATCTTGCTTATGAAGCAGCAGTCTATGCAGAAAAAAATAAAATCAGATTTATAATTGACGTTCAAGATATTTGGCCAGAAGCTTTTCAGATGGTTTTTAACCCTCCAGTAGTAGGAAAGATTCTTTATAGCCCGCTTAAAAGGAAAGCGGATAAAATATATTCAATGGCCGATCAAATCGTTGCAGTCTCAGAAACATATGCAAAAAGAGCTTTAACTGTTAATAAGAAGACAAAACAATATCTCAGCGTCTACTTAGGTACCGCATTAGATGCTTTTGACGCCGCAAGTAAGAACCAGGAGAAAAAAGAAAAGAATACTATTAAAATCGCTTATGTTGGCACGCTGGGACACTCCTATAATATTAAAGGAGTGATAGATGCGTTATCCATGATTAATAATGATAAGATTAAGTTTATCATTATGGGCGACGGACCGTTGCGTCAGGAGTTCGAATCGTATGCAAAAGAGAAATCTATTGACTGTGAATTTAAAGGTAAAATAAGATATGAGGATATGGTGGCCTGTCTTTGTTCGTGTGATATTGCTGTAAACCCAATTACGCATGGTGCGGCTCAGAGTATCATAAATAAAGTTGGAGATTATGCTGCGGCTGGTCTTCCAGTCGTAAATACTCAAGAATGTCCAGAGTATAGGAATCTAGTAGACGACTATCAGATTGGTGTAAATTGTGAAAACGGTAATATTAAACAGTTATCTGAGGCTATTAACAGATTAATAAATGATCGTGATCTTAGAAAAAGACTCGGTAAAAATAACCGTCGACTTGCTGAAGAAAAATTTGATAGGTTAAAGACTTATCAAGAAATTTTAGATTTAATATACGGAGAAAACGTCAATGAGTGTAACTAAAGCTAAAAAGCAATTTCTCTTTGATATTATTTTAAATACTGCATCTTTTGCAATGTATGTCATTGCACAGCAAATCATATTGATGCCATTTATGGGAAAAAATCTTAATGAAGCAGATTTTGCAAAGTTTATTATTTTTGTTTCCGTTTTTTCAATCATTTCTAATTCATTAGGTGGTGAACTTGGTGTTGTTAGGCAAATTTTTAATCATAAAAAAGAAAAAGATCAGTATAATCTCATATTAAGCTATTTACTTGCAATTACTTTTGTAGGTTCATTATCTGTAACACTTTTAATAGGGTACGGAGTGGTCGATTCTGTTCTAATGGCTACTATTATTCTTTTAGCTAATATCAGGTTATATGCCAGTGCTTTTTTCAGGATGCATAAGAAATTTAATTTAGTTATTATTCAAATACTGCTTTTAGTTCTCGGTATATTCTTGGGTATTTGGGTCTTTAGCTTTACAAAATTTATCTGGGCTCCCTTTATGTTTGGGGAATTATTTTCATTTGCTTTCAGTCTTATTAAGACGGATCTTTTAAGTCCTATTAAAAATGTCACAAACTTAGATCGTAAAATCCTAAAGTCCTTTAAGGATTATAGTATAGTCGAATTTTTAGTTAATTTAATGACTTATTTTGACAAAATCTTAATATACCCCATTCTTGGCGTCCTTTCTGTGAATACGTATTATGCAACAACTGCTATGTCAAAAATTGTTGCCCTAATTACTAATCCTCTACATGGAGTTTTATTGTCCTGGATCAATTCTGATAATAAAGAACAGAACGGCCATATAGTTTCAAAGCTATTGAAATACTGTCTTCCTGTCACTATTGTTGTTATTCTTGTATCACTGCCTCTAACATACCTAGCGGTTGCGGTTTTATATAAGCAGTATCTTAGTGATGCAATTTCTATTATGATTCCAGTTTCTATTGGGGTTGGATTGGCATTTGTTACCACGCTAATTAAGGCTATTCTTTTAAAGCTTATAGACAGTAACAGTCTATTAAAAATTCATATCGTATATATTATAATCTTCGTATTGACCTCAATTGGCTTTAGTCACTTATTTGGCTTAGTCGGTTTTGCAATCTCAGGTGTGGTTTCTAAGTTGTATCTACTTATTGCTTTCTGTCGATTGTTGATAAAAATAAAAAAAGGACGGACGCAAGATGATTAATATCTTAAACACATTATTCTTCTGTGTAGTTCTCAATATTGTACCGATAGCACTTTTAGGGATATTTAAGATTTCCTCTGGCCTTTATAATCTATTATATGCGGTGGCATATGCTATCCAAATACTTGTCTTATTAATTACTTGCAAGAAAGTTCTACATAAGATTAATAAAAAAGAAGCGCTAATTTTTGTTGTTGCCATTGTAAATTCTATTCTTTCTGTGCTCTTTAGCTTTCTTAACTTTCAATACTTTAATATTAATGAATATATTTTTATTGCGTCGCTAGTCTTAAACGTGCTTTTCTTCTTAATTCTTATGCCAAAGTTTGACGTCACTTACGAACAAGTAGTTGCCTTTATCGAGAAAATGATTTTCATAGGAGTCATTAGCGTGGCGGTAAATCTAGTTTTAAATTTTAGAATGATTACGAATTTATCAGCAATCACAAACTCGTACAGTGTAAGTTTTAGCTCGTTTTTCCCCAATCGTAATCAATTCGGCTTATTTATGCTAATCGTCTCTATTCTTAACGCACTATTAATTGCTATAGAAAACAAAAAAGTAAACAAAGTACTACAAATTGTATTTATTATTAATCTTATACTTTCAATGTCAAGAAACTCGATTTTGGGTCTAGTTATCTTTTACATTGTGAGGTTTATTTCTTCAAAAACGAGTAGAGGTAAAGGTTTTAGGGTCCGCCCTAAACACATCTTTATTTTATCTCTAGCCGTAATTTTTACTAGTATTCTTTTGTCTATCGTACTAAATAATGTAATTATTCAAAATAAAATTAGTGAATTATTTATTCGTGCCGACAACCTAGAAAGTGGCTCTGGCCGTTTTGATACCTGGGGAAACGGAATCAATATTGCTTTTAATCATAATATCATTTTTGGTGTAGGAAGATATTTGGCAATTCATTTAAATCATATTCTTTATCATAATGGTTTGGAATATTTTCATTCACTTTATATTGAGAAACTCGCTACACACGGAGTAATTGGACTTTTATGGCTGCTCTATGTTATGAGCTATGTATTACTTAGGGTTAAAAAATCTGAGTTAAAAACGGGAGTTAAGAGTATTGCTATTGGTTCTATTATCTCATTTTGGATATTTTCAATCTTTGAAACCACTACTAGATTCTCTATTGGTTATGCCGATTCAATCTTTCTAATTTTCTTCTTTACGTTCCCACTTGTATTATCAAACTTGAAAAAAGATAAATCCCTTAAAAATAGCACAGTAGATAGTACCCTGTCGGCGTAATAAATATAAGTCTAGGCTTTGACTTTAGTCTCGTATGACTATCTATGGGCTTGTTTTTTAGATAAATTTATCTATATTAATTCCATGCTTGGTCTATATTATTATTTGTGTATTAAAAAAGATTAGTTATAGAATATAAAATATTAATGGATTACTTCAAGCAACTTTAAGGTATGTCGAAATATTATCGCAGTCTTGTAATAGGAAATATTATGGATAAGTATAAGGACAATATTGTATTGGTTGGTCGGCAGAACCTATTGTAGGTGACAAAGAGCAATTATTTTTGTGGGGGAAAGGAAGGGCATAGCAATAAAACTTTTGCATTAAGAATAATGCACAGTGAGATATTAAAATAAATTTATATCATATATACTTTTTATTAGATAGGGATAGTTAATGTGTATATCGTTTTATAATAAGTTTGTATAAAATATTTGTACAATTTATCATTTTCTGTTAAAATGTATATATAAAATTCATTAACACAAAAACAAATACGTTCTTTAATTAGTAATAAATAGAGCTTCACAGCTATCTTTTTATTTTAGGTAAGTGTAATAAAAATATATCCGTGCAGCGCTAGTAACTGCACGGATGATATATCCAGACTAGAATATTTTTTGCACAAGATCTAATCTAGATATTATTTACTGAGACTCGGCTTCTGCTGAGTCTTTGTCGTCACTGACTAAAATTGGAAATGGATGACCTGGTTTTGCACGATGAACCACTCCATTTGGGTCAGTAAAGGAATAACGAAAAATTAGTTTCATTATTCTTACCTCCTAATTATTAAATTACTCTGGGCTTATCCCAGTAGCCTGGTACATTTTCTTTTTTATTTTCAAGTGTTTATCTTTTAAAATACTAGCCTTCTTATTGATGCCACTCTAGTAATAAAATCCTGTACCAGCATGAGGCTTAGGCGATTCATTACTGGCCTGACGACCAGGTGGTTGTTTAGAACCTACGCTTCATGTTGACACGGGATTAACCAAATTTTTAATAAACCTTCGCTTCCATGCCAGTCGTGAAATAAAGTTTACCTCTAAAATTTAATAAAACTTTAGACTACGATTATTATAACATAGTTATTCCAAGTATAAGGATTTTCCACAGTTATTTTTTAAGATTACAGAAAACCATTATCTCAATAGCTTATGGTATTGATTATTGTTATGTTTATTGCCTAGTAGCATCTATCTTTTTCGAATTTCTTTTTATTATACTCACAATGATTAGCCATTATATTTATGGTATTATTTAAGTATGATATTACCAAAGAAAAGAACTGAAGAAATCGATTCGATAATCCAAAATTTGTCTATTTCTACTGGTATATTCTACCCTAAGAACACACTGGAGGAGATAGCTGAATCTGCTGGTGCAAAAGTCATTTATGGTGACTTATCAAATATCGGCAATAATATAAGTGGTGCTATTCTATATGAAGATGAAAAGGATAAGAAAAATCCAACCATCTATATAAACTCTGAAAATCCAATAACCAGACGACGTTTTACTCTAGCACATGAATTAGGGCATTTATTCCTACATAACGGTAAAAAGTTACGTATTGATAATCTAAATTACTTTGGAGACGATAGTAAAACAATTTCTGAAGAGACCGAGGCTAATTACTTTGCAGCGAGTCTTTTAATGCCAAAAGATAATCTTTTAGATAAAATTGATGAAGGTTATACTATTCAAGAAATTGCAGAATATTTTGGTGTTTCCGAAGCGGCAGCAGGGAATAGGATAAAGTGGATCAAGAAGAGACAGAAGCAAGTATAGAAGATGTAGAAAATAAGCTTAGGTCCATTAGGCTCCTAAATAGAACACTGAAGGACATAGAGAAAAATCGTGATCATGAAACTAAATTTCAAAAAGATGCACGAAATGATTTTAAAGTCCAAAAATTAAGCCATCGAGGAAAGCTACTTAAGTATATCATTCGATTAAGTGTATGGAGTTTTATAGCTTTAGTTGTGCTAATTTTAATAAATGTAGCTGGGAAAATATTTATACCAGATAGAGGACAAATGATTTCAGACGAAGTAATAAAATACTTCATTGTTGGTGTCTTTGTTGAGATACTTGGAGTAGTAGCAGCAGTTGCACGACAAGTTTGGCATGATTAGTTGTAGGGCATATGCTTGCAAATTATAGGGATTATAGTATATTTGAGGTAATAGAATTTAAACACAGATAAAGATATACTACATCTTAAACGGAAAATAAATTATGAACAAACAAAAAATCAACACAATTGTCGGATCAGTCGGAGCTTTTATCGGAGTTTTTGTCTTTATAACCTACATCCCACAAATCCTCGCTAACCTTAGCGGTAATAAAGCCCAACCATGGCAGCCACTCACTGCTTCAATATCATGTCTCATCTGGGTTATATACGGCTGGACCAAGGAGCCAAAAAAGGACTACATCCTCATTATCCCAAACTTTGCTGGTGTCGTACTCGGATTCCTGACATTCATAACTGCGCTATAAAAACGTAAGCTCAGTTCAAATCATATACCTTAAAATATTCCACGACTGTCATGATAAAATGTTAATTTATCTTATAGCTAAAATAAGCCACCTGCTTTTAAGAGTTGATATGTATTTTATCTATTCTGTGATTATAATATAGATAAGGATATAGCTATGTCAGATAAAATAAATCAGAAAGCTAATAAATATTACAATCAGTGTAGTAGCATCTATGCTACGTATATATCTGACTATGACCCTAATAACGAAATACCTCTTCCCGACCCCATGGATGATAATTTTAGTGTCCCCGCAGAATTATTATTCATTGTATTATGTAAAAAATACAAGGGTTGGATTAATCATAGATCAGAATTTGATAGCTTATTAATTGGACAGTTATATGAAAATAAAGAGTGGAACATAGAGGACTTTAAGTTTACGTCTAGGAATGTAAAAGGTAAAAAGTATTTTGTATATCTTGAACTTTTTTATATTCTTCCATCTCCAAAATCTCGTTTATTTAGTAAACCCGTAAAGATAGATGGTGTCATCATAGAGAATTGTACTAAAAAGATATATAAAAGTGTATATGATAAACATGTTTTATGTGAATCTGTAAAAAGGGCGGAAAGTCAGGGGCTATATAATTCAGGAGGAAATATTGTTTCGGGGGTAAAACATCGATATTTAAGAATTGATAAGGATAATGAGAAAAATGTACATCCGATAAAGGTAACCGTCTACTCGCCATATGGGGAATTAAATGCATTGAACCAGGCTGTTGATAAGGTTAATCTATTGATCCAGTGTTTAAATGTCGCACAGAATATTAATAGGTGTGAATTGGAGATTATAGGGTATGACCATGATAATCTTGAAAAACAAATTGTTGTAGCTGAAACCGGTCGAAGCCTTATTGAAGGAGGTGAGAGATTTAATACATATTACAATCCATCCCGTATGACCAATATACCGACGAGGGAATATAATAACTCTAATAAGAAGAGATATCTTTTCAATAAGATATTACGAGCGGCTGCGGATAACCATTGCTTCTTAAAAGATCGTATTAGGTTTGTATTGCAAGATTTATACACGGCATATAATTCTGATAATGCCGGATCAAGAATGTTAAGCTTCTGGAGATGTTTAGAGCATACAACAAGAAAAAATGGAGAAACAAGAAAAGAGAAAGAAATAATCAATATTTTTAAAAAACGTTACTCCAACAGAACTTGGGAAGAGATGGGCGACCTGGTCGTTCGTGCAAGGAATCAGTTTGTCCATGTAGGAGTTTATGCTGGCGAACAGGAGTATGGAAGCAACTATCTAAAATGGGTGCAACAATATGCAGAACAGTCACTTACGTTTTTATTGTATTTATATAAAAATAGAGATGTTTGGAAAAATGAGGAAGACCTAAATATGTTCTTCGATATTTTTCAGAGAAGTCCTAAGGAATTGATGCTATCAGAAAAGATATTTAATTTGAAAAAAATAATAACAAATAATAGATAGTAAAGAATAGAAATACTGTCAGTTCTTAATTTTTATTGCTCATTTTGATAATTCAAAATCTTCTTGCTTCTTCTTTGCACTGCTGCCAATAATGACCTTTTTCATGACTTTACGAAAATGATCATTTATGTTGTAATATGTTAACCATACTTTTTTGATATTAACACTAAAAACTATTGCCTAGCCCTAAAGAAATCTTTCCAATAGGGGTTTTCTTTGTCAAAAAGTTTCTTCTCATGCTGGCTTAAAGCCCATGGATAATCTCGAAAAAGCCAGTATACTTTCTTTTTATCAAATGAAAACACATAATCACCCCATCCCATAGCGTCATTGAGATCACTATTAGAAACTTTTCCAGATTTGATATCATCTACTGAAATACCATAATAGACTGTCCCCCACCAAATCTGATCACTTTGATTTTCTTTATCCCACTCTATATAAATATTATTATCTGTCATAGTCTCGTATTATACCACCACCTCAAACTCCGCCCCGCGCCCCTCGCTACTTCGAAGCACAATTTTATACCCCTGTCGCTCCGCCAAATTCTTCGCAATCGCCAGTCCGAGACCATGACTCGTCTTGTCCTCCGTCCTGGTCCTCGCTGCGTCCACCTGATAAAACCGCTCAAAAATCCGCTTCTGATCCTCTTTCTTCACTCCCACCCCATTATCTTTCACGCTAAATGCCACATTTTTTCCGCGTCGCCCCGCGCACAAATACACGATCGAGTCCCCTGAATACTTCATCGCATTATCTGCAAAAATTGTCAAAATCTGCTCTAATGTATTTTTCGCCGCACTCACTCGCGAATTCTTCCCAAGATTCATCTCCGTCTCAATCTTCACCCCTCGCTCCCTCGCTACTGGCGCCAGTTTCTCTTGCAAATCAGCTAAAAACTCAGGCACGTTAATCTCGGCCGACTTCTCGGGTTCGCCATTTTCCCGCGCCACATCCAGCATCGAGGCTGTCAGCTCCTTTATTTTCAAAATCTCTTCAATATTCTTCTCGATCACTTCGCGCGCCTTCTCCTCAGGTAAACTCTTCTTCCTCAGTGCCACCTCATTTCTGATCAGCATTGCGGTTAGTGGTGTCTTCAATTCATGACTCGCATCAAAGATAAATTGCGTCTGCTTCATCATTACTCTCTCAATTGGCGCCAAGGTTAATTTTGCCAAACTTCGGCTCACAAAAATTCCAATCATAAAAATCCCAAGATTAAACCCCACCAGGGAATAAATAATCGTCACCCGCGTCGTATTGTCTCGTCTCTCTAGTCGCTTGCGAAAAGTATTCTCAAAAGAATGTTCCTCAAATTCTGGCGCCTCCACACTGACACTCGAGTTCTCTTCTTCGCTTGGTAGCAACGGCCTATTCAAGCTCGCTGTCGAAAGTAGATAAATAATTCCTGTAAAAATCAAGGATAAGGTCATGATTACGGCCAGATAACTCAAGGTCAAACGATTTACTTCAGATTTTCTCATTACTTCTATTCTAACTTATTTTTTAAAATCGCTCAGCCCATACTCTGTGGGATATAAAGACTCAAAGCAACCTATTTCGTCTTCCCGCCCACAATTTTATAGCCAAATCCAGGCACGGTCTGGATCAATTTTTGCTTATAAGGCTTATCAATCTTCTTTCGCAAAAACATAATAAATAATTCCACATTATTCGGCAACACGTCCGCATCAAAATCCCAGACGTTCGAAATGATTTTCTCCTTCGACAAAACCTTGCCCTCGTTTCGCATCAAATATTCTAGCACCGCATACTCTTTGGAGGTCAGCTTGATCTCGTCTCCCGCGCGCGAGACAGTTTTTGAGCTTGGATCAAGCACTAAGTCTTCTACCCGCAGCACCTCCTCTAGTTTCTGGGCCGGTCTCCTCAGCAGTGCCCGCATATGGGCAAGCAGAACTTCAAAATTAAAAGGTTTCGGCAGGTAATCATCCGCCCCATAATCGAGCCCCTTCACCACATCCTGTGATTGTCCTCTTGCCGTCAGCATCAGAATCGGTGTCGTGTTTTTCTCAGCCCGCAGTTTCTGGCAAACTTCGAACCCATTCATTGAAGGCAACATCACATCAAGAATAATCAAATCATACTCTTCCGCCATCGCCGTACGATAGCCATCCTCACCATCCAAACAAGAGTCCACCGCATAAGACTCATCTTCCAGCCCCTCTTTTAGCGCCTCATTAATTTCTTTGTCATCTTCAATAATTAAAATCTTCATAAATATAATTTCGGTTTAATATGTAAACGTCACAGCTTCTGGCCACATTGTGTTTACTAGTTTCTTGCCTTGGCTAGTTACGCTTACTAGAATTTTACCATAGGTCTGTTGGATCACCGTAAGAAGCCCCTTGGATTTCAGCTCCGTCAGCACATTCATCGTTACTTTCTTCGGCATACCTGCCTGATCCACGATATTATCCACATCGTCCACCCCGTCTTCATAAACTTGCTGCAAAATAAGAGCCTCATTCACCGACAAATCCATCTGTTTAGTTCTCTTAGATTTTTTCGTGTTTTGGCTCTTATCTTTCATGCTTTTCTCTTTCTTTACAGTTTTCTTAATTAAAATTTCATCTTCCGCGTATAAGTTAACATCATAACTTTTCATTTTATTCCTTTCGTTTATGATGCTTATAGTTTATTGGGATGTTCTTTAAAATCGCTTTAAGGCCCCAAAAGATGTATAATTAATCTATGAAACAAGAAAAAACCGTTAAAAAATCGAGACCTCTCCTATCTTTTTTTCAGCTCCTCGCTGCTCTTTCCAGTCTCGCCATGCTCTACTTTCTCTACCAGTCTCAAGTCCTACCGATTCGCCTTTTTGGTTTTGTCGCAATTTTTTATCTTCTTCTAATCGCCATATTCATTATCATCAGTCGAAAAATTATCCTACTCGGTATTCTTTTAATTTTGGATACCCTCCTCAATATCGCCCTCTCCTTCGTGTTCTATAAATATAATGACTATTTCTCTCAGATCGGCAAAAACGAGACCTATGAGGAAAAATACAGTCTTATCACCCTTGCTTCTTCTTCGTTAGCGAAAACTGGCCAAGGTGAGATTATTCGCATCGGTATTTTGAGTAGCGACCCCTACAAGGAAACTGTTGAGCAATACTTACAAGCCGACGCCGCCTCCCGTGAGGGGCTTCTGGCTAAATCTCTCACGCAGTCCGACTATCTTGGCTTCGCTGATACTCTCTCACTCACCTCCGCCCTCATAAACCAAAACAATACTAAAGAAGCTTCTTCTGTTAGGACCATCTTCCTTTCAAACGGAAACCTAGAATCTCTCAAAGACAACAACCAGGAAATCTGGAATCAGCTACACGTCTTGCAGGAAGTAACTCTGAAAGTTACGCCAAAGACCATCGAGACCACCAAAAATACTTCTCTCGATACTCCATTCACCGTCTATATTAGCGGCATCGATAATCGTGATCACACCTTGCCGTACGCCGCTCGCTCGGACGTGAATCTGATTATGGTCTTTAATCCCACCAGGCATCAAATCCTGGTCCTAAATACTCCGCGTGACTTTTATGTACCTCTCGCCATGAACGGACAAAAAGATAAACTCACTCATGCTGGTCTTTATGGCGTCAACGAATCCATCCACACTCTTGAAAAGTTCTATGATATTAAAATTAATTACTACGCACGTATTAACTTTGATGCTACTTCCTCGATTATCGACCAGCTTGGCGGCGTCGACATTACGCTTCCTTACGCCATCAATACTTATCATGGTCGTCGCAGTTATCAGCCTGGTACCTATCACTTAAACGGCGCCGAGGCGCTCGATATCGCTAGGGAACGTGTCTCGATTAGTTGGGCCGGTGGCGATCGCGAACGTGGCCGTAATCAAGAAAAAATTCTCTCCGCTCTCATCGCGAAGAGCCAGCAGGATTCCAATATTCTCGGTAAAGTCGACCAGATTTTCGCTTCTATTGCTAAAAATATTCAAACCAATTTTACCAGTGATGATTTGAAGTATCTCGTTCAAAAACAACTTACAAGTCCTGCCAAATGGCAAACCGAACTCATTGATGTGGATGGTAAGGCTGACATTACCTCCACCTTCACTTATCAAGAGCCAAAACACTTTGTCTGGCACCCTTATCCAGAGTCCGTCGACCGCGCAAAAGCTAAACTGCAAGAATATCTCAAATAGCTCATGAAAGATTTTCTTAAGCGCCACGCCAAGCTCCTCATTTCGCTGCTTCTAATTTTTCAGATGCTTTTCATCTTTACCATGTCATCCTTTGGTTCAGATTCTTCCAATGCTCAGAGCAGTCAAATCATCCAGGTTCTTCATCAGGTTTTTCCAAACCTTTCATCTCGCACCTCAGGACTTGATGCTAGTGTCCTTACTTTTATCGTTCGCAAAACTGCTCATTTCACCGAATATGCCGTCCTTGGTATCCTCTTCTACTTTTTCTATCGTCAAACTCTTCCACAAAAAAATGGCCTACAACTTTTTGTTCTAGCCATTCTTTCTAGTTTTCTCTACGCCTGCACTGATGAGATTCATCAGCTCTTTGTCCCAGGGCGCAGCGGCCAATTTACTGATGTCTTAGTGGATACTCTTGGCGCTTTTTGTGGCTGTCTCTTACTACTAACGATTAGGCGCCTAAGAAAGGCTTGGCGAGCTCGTCGCCATTCGCAATAATCTTGCGATATTCTGTCTCACCGATGATTTTAATTATTTTCTTCTCGGCTTTCTCAAATTTAAGGAATAACGAGCCTTCTGCGCGGTGAATATCCGTGCCAAGATAACTCACCAGGCGGTTTTTTAACAGAAACTTCATAATCTTTTTAGCCTTACCGCCGTACTGACCAACAATACTTCCGTAATTTGATTGCAATTTGACCCCTAATTTTACAATCTCAAAGATAGCTTCCTTCTTCTTTTGAATAAATAAATAGCGTTCAGGGTGTGCAAGCACTGGCACAAGGCCTTTTGCTTTTAACTCAAATATGATATCACGAAGATAAGAAACTTCCGCATAGAATGGCAGCTCAAACAGCACATGTTGGTGTTTCTTTTTATTACTTAGTTCACCCCCGAGACAAGAAGCTTTACCCTTGGCTAAGTAGTCTACCATTTTTGGATCAATATATATTTCATTACCAGGCATTAACTTTAGCTTAATGCCAGCCTTATCTAGCTCGGCCTGAAGCTTCTCACGTAGTCGATTTTTAGTCTGATTATCAGCCGCCTGTGGACTGTCGGCAATGTAGTGTGAAGTACAAAACGCGCCATTAAACCCCAGTCCCGCTAGCTTTCTGGCCATTTTTACACTCTCTTCGATGGATCCGCTCCCATCGTCAATTCCGGGTAGAATATGTAAGTGTAAATCAATCATAGAGTGGCCTAATTATAATATTTATTATATTTATCGCCACGGCGCTCATCAATGGTGCGGTTTAGTACTACACCAGAGATTTTTACTTCGATTGATTCAAGCGCCTTCTTTGAATTCTGGAGGTCTTCAACCGTAGTCATATTAGCAGCGCTAACAAGTACTAAGCGATCAGTTTTCTTAGCTAAGATTAATGAGTCGGAAAGACCGTCAATTGGCGTACCGTCAAGAATCACATAATCAAACTTCTGCTTCACCTTCTCAAGTAATTCTTCCATAATTGAAGAATCGAGTAATTCGCTTGGGTTTGGTGGCACTACACCACGTGTAATAATTGAAAGATTTTTAACAGTTGTCTTTTGTAAATATTTACGGTATTCTCCTGACTTACTTTCGGCTAAAAGATTTGATAAACCTTCTTTGTTGGATAAGCCAAAAATCTCATGCTGGCGACCAAGGCGCATATCACAGTCGATAAGTAGTACTTTTTTCTTGGTCTTCGCAAAAGCTACGGCTAGGTTTGAAGCAATAAAGCTCTTACCCTCGTTTGGTGTGGAACTGGAAATCAAAACTGCGTTTGAACCCTTCTTGTTTAGGGAGAAGTATAAACTAGTACGAATGGTACGAAAGTCTTCACTGACCTTAGACTTTGGATTGTCTCTCAGTACCAACTCAGAATCTTCATCTAGCATCTCTTCGTTGAATTCATCGACCTCTAACTCATCTGCCTCTACCTCTGCTTCTGCGGCTAGCTTTTCTTGCAGAGCTTTTTCCTCGGCGATAATCTTGCGGCCAACTGCCTTAATTTCCACCACTGGCTTCACTTCTGCCTCAGGCTTCTGTGTTGACTGAGTCTCTTCGGCACCTGCTTCCTCGCCATCCTGATAGTCAACACCAAGTTCTTCGTTATTGGTTTTTTCTTGCTTCTCAAGTTTAGCCGCAAGTTTCTCGGCTTTTTTAGCCTCTTTTTGCTGTTCTTTCTCTAATTTTGCAGCCTGCTTGGCTTCTAATTTTGCGGCCTTCTCGGCGCGCTTCTTGCGTTGTTGTTTCTGTTTTTCGGTCTCAAGTTTACGAACTTTACCGTAAATAGGAAGTTTGAAGAGTTGTTCGATTTGCTCAGTAGTCTTAATAGTACGGTCAAAGTAGAACATTAAGAAAATGACAGCAGTTGCAAGCACAATACCAGCCGCTGCATAAATAGCCTCTTGTTTAACAATGTCCACATTGTATGGTTTCTGTGGTTCAACTGCACGGTCAAGCACATTGACGCTTTTATCATTATAAATCTGGCCAATTTCGTCCGTAAAAGTATCGGCAATTTTGTTTGCTAGGGAATAACTGTGGTTTTTATTTAGGTCCACCACCGAAATACTAATAATTTCCGTATCTTTTAATGATGCAACAGTCACTTTCTTCACTAATTGCTCATAGGTGTCTTCAATCTGCATCTCGCTCTTCACGCGATCGAGCACGCGATGTGACTTTACAACTTCCGTATAAGTATCAATCAAGTTCTTGTTTGCATTGATTTCACTCTGCACAGTGTTCTTGGACTTATCAGAACTAAGAATCACTGTTGCCTGTGACTTATATTCTGGTTTTAATATAAATACTGAATAGATTGTTCCAGCTGAAACCACAAAAAGTACCACAACGATAAACAAAATCAGGTGCTTCTTAAAATAGCTGAGCAAATCCCTTAAATTAATCTCTTCCATATGTGGTATATTATAACATAAAAATATGCACTTTGTAAAGACCAACTACATGAAACAGTATAAAATGCAAAAACATAAGCCTAATCTGTTGAAGCCCGTTAATCCTCGCTACTACTCCCATCCCCACCCCTGTAAAACTTGCATTTTTTGCACACTTCTGCTAAAATCTCAGGTATTGCTCTTTTCCACAAGTCATTCTAGAGTATTTTGACTAACGAGGTGGGTGGTCGGTCGTGAGCAATAGAATTAAACGGAGTAAGAAATTTACTTATGCGTAGACTTAAACGTGAATCTTCGCGCAAAAAGTCGAAAATTCCTCCTGCCCCTTGGCAAGAGTTCATTATTTACTAATCCGAAGGGTCAAACTTCATAAAGACGATGTCTTTATCTGTGAATAGTAAGTAAGGAAAATACCACTTCAAGCGAGGTGGTATTTTTTTATTTTATATCTAATTTTAGAGCAAAACTTGTATTATTTGGTAAATATTATACAATATAAAAACTATCCAAAATTGGATAAGTACTTTTAGAAAGGTTGGTGACTATGTATGCCAAAAAATTCAAACCTCGACTCTCTGAAATCTAGAGAGCAAGATGCATTTCATCGTAAACAGGTGGAATTTAAGAATTATCTTGATGCTAAAAATCGTGCTGACATTGCATATAATGCAATGCAATCTGCCCGCCAAGAGTGTCGTACTGCAAGAGAAGAAATGAATCGTGAATATGAGGATATGCAACGCTCTAGTAATAACTTCCGTGAAGTTTGGGATGAATACGGTAGAATCCGTGATATAAACAGCGCCCGCATTGAATCGCTTCGCCAGGAAGCGGAGTATGAACATCGAGAGATGCAAGATTGCTTTGAGAGAGCTAGTAGCTGCTATCATTACGGCGATAAGTCCGAAGCTCCCTATTGGTCTTCCCAGGGGCAGGATCATAAATGTCGTCGTGACAATATTAATGAGGAAGTGAGTAGGCTTTGTCAGGAAGTAAAATCCGCAAGACAGGATGCAGAATGGCGAGCTCCTAAAACCGATAGCTCTGCATTTCAAAGGGCGAAGGGATTCTTTAATGATGCTAAGTCCCGTCAAAAATCGGCAGAAGCAGAGTTTGAGAGATTAAAAATCGAACGCGAACAATACAAAGCCAAGTTCGATTCCATACAGGCAGAATATCTCCGTCTGAAGGAAGAATTTCAGGAAAAATTAGCTCAGGTTAAGCAAGATAATCAGCAAGAACGCGATAAAATTCTTGATAAGGCTGGTGTAAATTGGTCTAATCGTGAGGACGCAAAAATCGTCAAGAAGGCAGATGGTACTACTCAGGTTTATTATGGTGGCCTCTTATTTGGCGATGGACTAGGTCATGGACATGCTGCGCTTGATCAGTTTGATAATAAAACCTATAATCGTGGTGCCTTTGAGAAACACGGGAGTCAGAATTTTATTAATACTAGTGGTAGTGAGGCGAAAGCCTATGACCACGATGCTATTAAAGACCATGGTGCTCGCAGTTCCACTAATACTGGTCGCGGAGGTATTATGATTTATGATCGCAACGCAAGACCAGGTCATCAGGTGAAGGGTATTAGCGGTGGGATCAAGCTAAGACCAAATAGTTCATTTGGAGGAGAAGGTCAAGATTGGTATAATGGTAAGAAGCCAGGTGTCATTGGTCATACCACTCAATTTTATGATGATGGGGTTAGGGTTTCTAGAGATACTAGAGATGGTATTCATGAAGAGAATGTTCATTGGACAGATAAGCGTCTTCCTAACGGACACCCAGATCAGCATAAAAAACCCAACGACTAATTCAATAATTATCGACTAAGTCAACTAAGACCATGGTTATCCGTGGTCTTTTTGTACTATAATAGAGTAATGACGTCATATATTTGTATGAAAAAGCAAGAAATACTAACCGGTATTAGTAAGGAATTAGAGAGTTTATCTTCGGAAAATCCTCGTGACTTTTATTTTGCCGTAGATTGTTATGCGGACAATTATGATGAAGATAGTATTGGAGCCCTAATATATAAATGGGAGCAACTCGGTTTTGGTGATTTTAAGAAAAAATTTCCAGTAACATCAAGATTATATGCTCAATTGGAAAATATGAATAATGGCATTGAAAGATCAAGAGAGGAGTATGCCGCTATTATCTCTTTAGCAAAAGACGCTCTAGCCGAAATAAAAGACTTCAAGGCATTTGACTAAAGTCTAGGGTGCTAGTAATCACGCCTTCTATTCTCCTCTATTCTCCCAAGATATGATATTATGTTTTTATGAGAATATTGACTGGAGAATTGAAGACTAAAATAAACGAAACCGTTACCGTTGCTGGTTGGGTGAATTCCCGCCGAGACCACGGTGGCTTAATTTTTATTGACCTGCGTGATCATCAGGGAATTATTCAGCTCGTCATTACCCCAGAGAATCAGCAAGCTTTTGCTCTCGCCGAGACTTTACGTGATGAGTTTGTTATCTCTGCCACTGGTCTAATCCGTGAGCGTGCTGCTGATCTTAAAAACCCTAATATTGAAACTGGTGACATTGAACTTGTTGTCGAAAGCATGGAGCTTCTTAATCGCTCCGATACTCCCCCAGTCAACACCCACGATGATGGTCCTGAATCCGGCGAGGAGCTTCGTCTTAAATATCGTTATCTCGATTTGCGCCGTCCAAGTATGCAAAACACTCTAAAACGACGCGCTAAGTTTTATTCATACCTTAGAAACTACATGGATCAGCATGACTTTATTGAAGTTACTACTCCAATTCTCGCCAACTCCAGCCCTGAAGGCGCTCGCGACTTTCTCGTTCCTTCTCGTTTGAAACCAGGACTCTTTTACGCTCTTCCTCAAGCTCCTCAGCAATTCAAACAACTTCTCATGGTTGGCGGTCTCCCGCGTTATTATCAGATTGCCCCATGTTTCCGTGACGAAGATCCACGTGCCGACCGTCTTTATGGTGATTTTTATCAACTTGACTGTGAGATGTCTTTTGTTGATAGTGGTGAAACTGTCAGAAAAACTGTTGAACCTCTCATCAAGTCTCTCGTTACTGACTTTGCTGGCAAAAAACTTCTTTCAGAAGATATTCCGCGCATTCCATACCAAGAAGCTATGGAAAAATATGGCGTCGACAAACCAGATCTTCGCTATGGTATGGAAATGATCGAACTCACCGAAATTTTGAAAAATACTAGCTTTAAGGTTTTCCAGAGTCCATGCGTCAAAGCTATCCGTGTCGAAAACGGTGCTTCACTCACTCGTTCTCAGATCGATTTATTTACAGAGAAAGCTCGTAAACTTGGTGCCTCTGGTCTTGCTTATATTATGTACGAAAATGGTACTGAAAAAAGTCCGATCGCTAAGTTTATGCAGCCTGAGGAGCTGGCTCAAATTAAAGAAGCCACTGGCGCCAAAGACGGTGATGCTGTTTTCTTCTGTTCAGATGACCGTACTAAGGTCAATAAAATTCTTGGCCAACTTCGCATCGCCTTTGCTGATCATTTCAACCTCAAGGATGATTCCATCGTTGCTCTCTGCTGGATTGTTGATTTTCCATTCTACGAATGGAACGATGGTGAGCATAAACTCGACTTTGGCCACAACCCATTCTCTATGCCAAAGGGTGGACTTAAGGCCCTCGAATCTGCTGCTACTGACGAAGAAAAGCTCGCCATTGTTGCCGATCAGTTTGATATGGTGATGAACGGCTACGAGATTTGCTCTGGTGCTGTTAGAAATCACAATCCAGAAGTTATGTACAAAGTCTTCAGCATTCTTGGCTATGATCATACATATGTTGAGAAGCGTTTTGGCGGTATGCTTAATGCCTTCAAGTTTGGTGCACCACCACACGCCGGCTGTGCCTTTGGTATTGAGCGTATCTTTATGGTTCTCAATGATAATAAAAACATTCGTGATATTGTTGCCTTCCCAAAGAATGGTTCTGGCATTGACCTCATGATGAGCTCTCCATCCTTTGTCGATGAATATCAGCTCAAAGATACTCATATTCAAATCATTGAAGACGAAGAGTAGGAACTCTCATTCATAAAACCTTGAGTCTATTAGCCTACATCAAAAAATCTACACAAGTCGTGTAGATTTTTTAGGCATTCTTTAAGTCAAGCCTGAGACAAAAGTAATGTAATCAATTTTTAAAAGAAAAGTACGATGCTTAGCAAGATACAAGCTAAAATAACACGGTAGTAGCCAAAAGTTGGGATTGAACTCTCTTTTTTGAAGAACTTCATCACGACCTTTAATGCAATCAAGCCTGAGACAAAAGCAATGAAATTTGAAAGCAGTAGCATTTGCCAGTTTGCGCCAATATAGGCACGGCTCGAGCTAGAAATCAGTGACTTTCCGCAGACTGCCAGCATAATTGGTAGTGAAGCTAGGAAGGAATATTTTGCTGCTGGCTCAGATTTCATACCCATCACACGGCCAGCAATAATTGTTGAACCTGAACGTGAAACGCCTGGAATTAAAGCAAATACTTGTGCCAGACCAATTACTAAAGCTCTATGGTGAGGTAATTTATTTTCATCAGTTTCTGAAAGGTGTGGTAGGCTATTTACGAAAATCATCACCAGACCGACTGTGCCCATTGCGATCGCAATCGTGGTGAGGCTTGAGAAGAAGCTCTGTGATTCAATAAACTTGGATAATAGAAGACCGATAATCCCAGCCGGAATGGAAGTGATTAAAAGATTGAGCGCCATATGTAGGTCGCGTTTTACAAAAACCTGTTTAAAGATTTTTAGAATCTCTTTACGATAATAAATTAAAAGTGCAAGTAGTGTTCCAAAGTTGATTAATTCTAAAAAGAAATGAAAATCCTCCGCACGGCTTCCAGCGCCTAATAATTTTTGTACAATTTCTAGGTGTCCAGACGAAGAGACTGGAATAAATTCGGTCAGCCCCTGTGTCAATCCTAGTACAAGTGATTCGATTACATTCATACTAGCATTATAGCTAATAATCTGTTTTCTTTACAATCTTGAAATATCATGTATAATATGTCAAAAGAATATTATTAAAAATCACAGGGAATTAAATTAATGCCGATTATCAAATCTGCAAAAAAGGCAGCACGCCAAGCAGTCAAACGCACTGCGCAGAATCAACAAATTAAAAAGTTTATTAAAGCCGCTCTTAAGGCTTTCAAGGCTGATCCTACTCCTGAAAATCTTTCAAAAGCTCAGTCTGAGTACGATAAGGCCGCCAAGAAGGGTCTTTTGAAGAAGAACACCGCTTCTCGTCGTAAAGCAAACTTAGTTAAGATTGCAAAAGCTGCAAAAACTGAAGCTACCGAAGCTCCAAAAAAGACTGTGAAGAAAGCTGCCGCTAAAAAACCTGCAGCCAAAAAGACCGTCAAAAAATCTGCAAAATAATTCAAAAATAGGATCCGAGCGATCCTATTTTTTATCCCCTATACCCTGTGTTTATTTTATAGACTTGATAATTCAATCAAAAAACTTTCTAAGACAACCCAAGGATCTTTAGAGAAGTTAGTCTGTTTTAATAACATATCAATTTCGGCCAGCCTTTTTAGAATCCTACGCTCTTTTTCTGCACTCTTTTTAGAGGCAAAAAGGTCAACCGCCTTTTTCGTCCAAGCACCAATTGTTGCATAAGGATTATTATCTTCCTCCGCCTCGCGCATTAATTTTACGGCCCTCTTTCCGTCAGTTAAAGCAATATCGAAGACTCGAAAAACCAAAAAAGTATCCACTTGTTCCGGTAGTTTAAAACTCTCTATCTTAATCCTCTGGGGTTCGACCTTAGCCATCTCCGCCAGTTCTTTATAAGTCGTACTGCGTTTGTCGAGTTTTTGTTCTAGAATCGCTACTTGGTGTTCAGTTTGTAGAAACTTCGGAAGTTCTAAAAATAGCTCTTTTTTCAAACTTAAATCTTTAATCAAAATATGGCGACTCTCCATAAAAAGAGTTGTGCCTTGAAAAATTGAAACTAGCTCCTGTTTTTCTAGGTTGTCAGCATCAATTACCTCAATATCTGTTCCTAAAAAATCGCGTGCTGCTTGTTCTGCTTTTTTGCGATCGTCGCCATCAATTAAATAAATCATCTAAAACTTTTTCTGACAGTTTGGGCAAATATGTGTGCCACGACCTGCCACTTTCAATTTAATAATTTCCGCACCACAACGATTGCAAGGTTCGCCCTCCCGACGAAATACTTGTGCAAATTTTTCCAAATAATTGCCCTTTGTCCCGTCCGCTTTGACATAGGTTGCCATTGTACTTCCTCCAGAATCGATCGAACGCTGCATTACCACGCCAGCTGCTTCTAGTAGCTCGGCAATTTCTGTATCGCTGAGACTCGAGGTGAGTCTTTCAGGGTGTATCTTCGTCATATATAACGCCTCATCAGCATAGATATTTCCAAGTCCTGCCACCACACTTTGGTCTAAAATCGTCGGTTTAATCTCGGCATTCTTATGGCGCATCAGGTTCTTCTTGAATTCTTCCACGCTCATCACCCATGGTTCTTTGGCGAGTTTCTTAATAAAACTATCCGCTTCAACCTCGCTGGTCTCAATTACTTTACAGAACCCAAACTTTCTCTGATCGTTAAAATATAATGTTCCTGCAAGATTATCTTGCTCGCCAATCTCGAAATAGGCCCTAGTTTGCTTATTGGGTAGTTCGCTATAAAAACTTTCGCTTGGATGTCCTCCCGCAAAACTCTTTTCTGTATAAAGTGAGGTCTTAAAGTCGCCTGCTTCAATCATCTCTAGATAATCTTTTCCCGATTCCTCTCCGCTAGCTCGAAAAATCAGCTGTCCAGTCATGCGTAGATGTATCATCATTGACACCCCATTTTCAAAATCGATTACGAGTGCCTTCCCAAAACGCCGTATATTTATTATTTTCTGTGCAAGAATTAGTTCTTTTGGTCCAATAAAAGATTTGTCGCATAGAACCTTAACACTAGTAACTTTTTTATTCAAAATAAAATTATTTAACCCCCGTCTGATTGTCTCAACTTCTGGTAATTCTGGCATATCTCTATTCTATCCTAAATTTAGTAATGCCTCCACAAAACATCAATTTTTATATCATGGTTTTTCGTATTATGGTTAAAACTGCGTCATAAACTCCTATTTTGATCCAAAATAATCCAACAGAAATTCTAATGCTTGACTATATATATAAAACATTGTAGAATCACGGCAACTACGGGGAATAGGCCCCGAGGGTTCTTTGAAAAGGAGGGAAAAAGACTATGAAGAAGAATCTAGTAGTTATGGCAGCAATGGCTCTTTCAATGAGCATGGTCCTTACATCACCGGCATATGCAGGTGTAGTAAAGAAGAATGCTACAGGTGCCGCAGCAAAGGCAGTAGAAGAGCAGTCTAAAGTAGACGAGAAGAAAGAGAACGAAACACAACAAGTTTCTTCTGAAACTTCTTCTCAAGAACAAGGAGATCAGACCGAGCAGGCACATGCCGGCTTAAAGGATCAGTCTCCGACAGATCAGGCAGCCCAGTCTCAAAAGGAGATCGGCAGGGATAACCCGATGACCGTTTTTCCAAGGGCAGATTATCTGGGTCCTGATGGTGTAGCGAAAGATCCAAGTTACGTCACGAGTAACTTTGAGGTCGAGGTTGATAAAACTATCTATCAGTGTGTCCGCTCTACTGGCGCCGCACGCTGGTTGAAGATGAGGCAGGAGAGTTTTATTTATCCTGAAATCAATCCAGATACCGGTTATCCATTATGGTCGACCAAACCATTTTGGAGACAGGATGGAAGCTTTGATGTCTACGGATATTTAAAGCAATTTTCTGCGAGAAAAAAAGAGCAGACTACAAAGCTCCATGTCTATACCGACTATGACAAGAGGAATAACGTAGTTACTGGAATGCAATTAGATTTTACTAATTATTATATGGAGAATCCTCCATATATTCCTACAGACTTGGATGAATTCAGTCTCTGGTTATTTTTTACTACAAGTAATGATATGACCAGTACTAATGGTAGGTATCTTAATGACGCCAAAACGGTGTTTATAGTAAAAGATGTCCACGAGGGTAAGGGAATTATCCAGTGGAGAGGTTGTATTGATATAGATCAGATAGCGAATGCTCCAACAGTGAAGATTACTGGATCTGAGAATAGCTATATGTATCTCATCCAGGTGGAGATGTTGGAGAAAGCTATGAGAAATTATCTCCAAAATCCTTATACTAAAGCAACTGATGTTAGTGATTGGGACATACCTAACCACTTTACAGGGTTATATTATTTTAAGGATTTCTGACATAGTCACTCTTGCGCCTAGTTATCTAGGCGCTTTTAAATTGACCAATTCCGCTTTAGGTTATATACTAAAAACAAATAACCCATAAAGAGGCATTTTAAAGCATGTATTTCAATCTTCTTAAGAAACACTATAGAATTTTCCCCTCCTTCTTTCTTTGTCTCCTATTTTTCTTTTCTTTCTTATTTTCTTCATCAGTTTTCGCAGAGGGGGGTGGTGCTGCAGGCGGTACAGCTGCTCCAATTTCTGGCTGCGGCAGTAGTCCCAAGAATATCTGCTACAGTAGCTGGAATACTGGTGGAGAGGGTAATAGTCAAGGCGGCGGCGGTGAATGGGTTTATATTACTATGAAGGAGTTGTTAGAAAGAAATTTAATCACCGACCCAGACTCTATTAGCTATAAGGCTATTCGGCGAGGTATCCCAGTAATTAATCAAGAAAGTGCCAGGCATTTAGATTATGCAGGTGATTCTCAAATGATCCGTGGTTGTGGTAAGGCGGATGGCGTCTATGCTTTTATTTCTCATAGATATCATAATAACGCTCCAGTCTTTACGCCTACTGGGGATGCTTATGGCCCTAATAAATTTGCCTATTTTCATTTTCCTCACTATAAGGGTCCAACCAATAGGGGAGAGAATACTATCTCGCCAGAAAAAAAATACGTTAATCGCGCTGGCCCATATCATGTAGAATATGATAAAGCCGAAAAAGAATTTCAAAAATATCTTGACTATACAAAACGCAATGATCTTAAATGGGATGACGGTGAATTCTCTTGGTTCTGCTCTTATGGTGAGCCAGAAAAAAAATGTGACCCAAACGATCCAACCTGTGATCAAAATAAAAAACCAGACTGTGACCCAAACACCGATCCAACTTGTAATAATAACGAGAGAAAACGCGACTGTTCTCTCGATGACCCAACTTGTAAGCCAAAGGGTCCTGATATCTGTAACGCCCTGGTCCCAGGCGTAGTTGGTTCCGTCTATAAGGGTAATACCGCCGCACTTTCTCAAGTGGTGAACCTGTCTTATACAGGTACGGAATCGTTTAAAAAATGGCAGTCACTTGTCCTCGCTCGTCCAGGCGACTCGATTCGTTTCCGTCATGCGCTATGTTATCCAGCTCAAGGCGTAGCTGCAGGCTTAGATAAATCGGATAAGACACTGACAGCTACTGCAGGCTCCCCAGGCCTGCCAAACCATTTTAATTTGTATGCTTCCCGTAACGATGATGGGGATAATCGCTATCTGTTCAAAGATTCTGCTCTAGCCGATGGAAATACTAGAAGTGTCCATACTCAAAGTAAAAATGCAATCCAGGGTGCAGGGATAATCTCTGCCGACTACGGTTTTTATACAGAATCTCCTTCCTCTCCCAACCCTCCATATTCTTGCGACAGCCCAATCTTTATCCAGAATAATAATCGTGCAATCACCAATGGCTTCCAGATTCCAGGCTTTGCCTCAGGTATCTCAAATTGTAATTCCGCTACTCAGACTGGTAGTAGCACCGAGGTAGGTAATAAAATTTCCCAAGGTATTTTCTATAATGATGTCAAATCTTGGGTTAGCTCCGTAACGAAAGTTAGTGGTGAATGTAGCTGTGGTGTTAATTCTGCTAAAAGTGAACAGCAGACAGATAAGCCTTATGAGAAAGCTGGTATTTTTGAGAGTAGAAATTCAAATGGTTCCATAGCTAATGAAGATGTTGTAGGTATTAGCGAAGTTAAAGACGAGGCCCTAAATGGGCATCCCGGAAACCATGCTATTGTTTATCCAAATGGTGGCCCAAGACTTAAGGGTACTTCATGGGGAAGTTATAAATATACATGTGAAGGCGATGGTTCTTGTGAAGAGGGAAGCAGAACTAGATATAAAACCAGTAGTCCTCGTTCTGTCCATTATCCAGTCTCCTCAAAAGACTATGGCGAACGTTCAACAAAGGCCAGTGTTGTTACTCCATACAACTTCAACACTTATGTAACAAGTTCTATTGATTCAGACGACGTGGTCTTCAGTGGTGAACGAGTAAATATTAGTGGCTCCTACCACATTCTTTCTCGCTCAAATACCATGGTTGCTAAAAATCCTTACTCCACTCATACTTCCGATAAAGAAACCTTCCGTATTTATGAGTTATTAATTCCGCCTCACACCAGTCTTCATACGCTTTCTGGTAGTGATCGTTCCGATCAAGATGTTTGTCGTTACTACGGTTCTGATAATTGTCACCTAGTCAAAGCGGTTAAAGGCGTGATGAATCCGGAAGGTAATTATAATGGTAGTGATCAAGATTCAGATATTTTCTCTCGCACGGTTCCGGATAACGGTGAATATGTGGGCTATAAATACTGTACCGCCACCTCCATTTGGCCAGCTTCCTCGCACAACACTACAACCAACACTATCGATAATAATATCTCAGGTCCTGCTATTTCAGGTGGTGATGAGACTAAATTTAATGTTTCCGATCTTTCTTGTGTGACAATCGCTAAAAAACCAAACTTCCAAGTTTGGGGTGGCGGCATGTTTACTAATGGCCAAATCGAGACTGCTGTCAGTCGCAAAACTCCTGGGCAAAGCTTCGCGTCGTATCCAAGTGCTGCTGAGAAAGTCTTTGGTTCCTGGGATGAATATCACGTAGTTGCTGGTGGACGTGTCTATGGTTTTGGTTCCGGTGCTTCTTTGGGCTATGAAAAAGGCTATAATTATAATCTACCAACCGGCGGCTCTAACCCATCAAACAATATCTACAACCTTACTATTGCAAACCGAAAAAATATTGGAGAGTCTGGAGTTTATGGATTACCTTCCGGCCTGCTATCTCGCCTAAAAGCTAGGTATCGCGATAATATTGCTAAAAATAGTAGCCTAAAAATCACCACGCACGATACAGGCTTGCAAAACACCTATATTCGAGGTGACGTCAATCTATCGCAGATCCAACTACCAGATCATAATCCTAAGGCAACAGACACTCTTTTCCGTACCTACGACACACTATATAAGACTATCACTACTGCCGATAAACAAAATAATACTCTCGTACTCTATGTTGATGGTACTCTAACAATTGATCAGAATCTCTGTTATTCGGCCTTTGGTGGTAATAATTGTCAATACGAAACCTCCACCAAGCAGGCTGCCTACACCGACGTCTCCACTGAATCAATCACTAAACTTCCACAAATCCTCATTTTCGCAAAGAACATTAATGTCTTAAGCAAGGTTAATCGTGTAGACGCCTGGTTGATTTTGGACGAAGATAACGCTTCTAACAACCTCAATACTTGTAGTGATGTTAATGAGCCATCTGCCGAGCAATGTTCTGAAACCATCATCTTTAATGGACCAGTTTTTGCCAAGAGTCTTACCTTAAAACGCACTGGTGGTGCAAACCACGGCGGTGGATTAATGGCTGGTATTCCTGCCGACCAGCGTGTTCTTGGTACTAGATATGACAAACATGAAGGTGGATATTATGCCATTTCCAGCGATGGCTCCGTTGCTCCAGCCGAGATCTTTAACCTCCGCTCTGACGCCTATTATTGGGGTGTCGGGCAGGCTCAGCGTTCTGGTATCGCGGAAGTTGTTTATCAAAGGGAACTGGCCCCACGCTATTAAAAGTCAGGCCACTCCCCCCCTATTATCCGCCCTGTTCTGCCTTCTCTTTGCTTGTCAAAATATAATTCTTATGTTAAATTTAAATAAATTAGGTCAACACAAACAATGGATGTAAGCGCGCAAAACAATACGAAAAATGCTACCAGTAATCAATCTGGTCCTTCTTCAAGCACTAAAGCTCCGCGACCAGATTCTTTAGGTTTTGGCATCGATCCACAGCAAATACCTGAAAAAGTTGCTGAAAAAATCCAGCGTGGCGCAAATATTCTCATTGCTCTCTCTAAGGACCCCAATCTCGACGAGATGTCTGCTGCTATTGCTCTCGCCATTGTTTTAGATCAACAGAAGAAGCATGTTACAGCTATTTATTCTGGTAAAACCCCAAATGCCCTTGAATTTCTAAAGCCCGAAGAAACCTTCGAAAAAGACACCAGTAGCTTACAAGACTTCATTATTGCGTTGAATAAATCCAAAGCCGACCACCTCACTTACAAGCTTGATGGCGATTACGTGAAAATCTATATTACTCCGTACAAGGGACAGGTTAAAAAGGAGGATCTCGAATATTCTTACGGTGACTACAATGTTGACCTTGTGATTGTCTTCAATGTTAATGCTGGCACCGAAATCGATTCTGCGCTTTCAGAATATGGTCGCATCATGCATGACGCCAGCGCAATTAATATTACTTCTGGCTTGCCAGGTCGTTTTGCTGATCTTGAGTGGAGTGATCCTGAAAAATCTTCCGTCTGCGAAATGGTTTATGACCTCCTTAAAGAACTTGAAATTACCGAGCTTTCTCAAGAGGTTGCAACCGCTCTACTAACAGGTATTCTCTCTGCCACAGAACGCTTTTCCAATAATCGCACCAAGCCAACCACTATGGCTGTCGCCTCAAAATTAATGGAGGCTGGTGCCGATCAACAGTTAATCTCTGCTAATATCCTTAAGCCAGAGACTCCAGCTACTCCAGAAAACTTAGCCACATCGGATACCTCTACTACTTCGGAGACTCCCACCTCTTCAGACGTCCCTACTACTCCAGAGACTTCTACCTCTTCAGTCATTCCTATTACTTCAGAGATTCCAACCTCTTCAGATACTTCAACTACCGCAGGTACTCCAGCTACGGTAGATACTCCAACTGTTTCTGATTCTAATCCTGATACTGGCCTCAAGGAACTTGAGGAGCTCGTTAATCAAAACCTCGCTCAAACTGCTAATCTCCAGAATAACCAAGAAGTATCCTCTGAGACTTCTCAACTGCCAAATCTTCCAAGTGAAGAGCCGAGTCTCTCTACCACTCCGCTTACTACTGGTAATGTAATGGATGAATTGGCTCGTATGACTGCATCCATGACCAACACAAGTCAGGAAACTGATAATCTTGTTGTTGCTCCTGATTCACAGACTCAGGCAACTCCGCAGGCTCAAGTCGCCCCAGAAATCCAATCTATCTCACAAACTCAGGTTGCCCCACAAGCTCAACCTACTCCAGAAATCCAAGTTGCCCCACAAGCTCAACCTGCTCCAGAGATTCAGGCTACTCCTCAAGCCCAGCCGTTTTCTCAAGTTCAACCAGAAGCCCAGTCACAAACCTATGACAACCAGCAGGTTTCTATGCAGTTCCAACCACAACCTCAACCACAGCCACAAATGCAACCTCAGGCACAAGCCCAGTTTGAGACGCAAGTTCAATCTCAACCACAACCACAGCCACAACCTCAACCATTTCCTCAGTTCCAACCTCAGCAATACACTCAGCCACTTCCTCCTGAACAGCCAGTTTCGGTCCCTTCAATGCAATCTCAACTTCCTCCAGTTAACCCATTGCCCTTCCAGTCCAGTCCAGATATTGTAGGCCATACCATTTCTGATCCTGTCATAGAATCCGGGGAAGATATGAGTCGGCTCATGGATGAAGTTCTCGCTGAGCCGTCACCCATCCAAAACCCAGTTGGCTACCAAAGTCTTATTAACCAAGGAGACTACATTAATCAGTCGCTGTCACAACAACCAGTGCCAAATCCCCAACCAACCCCAACTCATCCTCTTTCTGTTGGCCAGCAGCCAATTGTAGACTATATTCCTGGTCAAAATATTGCCACATTGTCGGCTCCAGCCATGCCTACTATGTCACAGAATACCAACTACCCTAACCCTGAATATACAAATACTATCCCAGAATATTCAACTCCAACCATTCCGACGATGCCAGCTGCGCCAACCTCAGAACCGCAGCCAGTCCCAAATCTACAACCAACTCCAGAACCACAGCCAGCCCCAACTACTCTTGCCGACCCAATGGCAGATTTTATCCAAGCCACCCCACCGGCCACTAGTACTCCTATTCCAGATTTTCTGCAGCCTGAAGCTTTCTTACCTCCAGCCCCAGCACCAGTGGTGCCAGCTCAACCTACTCCAATCCAGAGCAGTTACTCTATGCAACCGACTGTCCCTAATATGCCATTGCCGCCAGTTACTCCTAATGGCCTACCAACTCCCCCAATTATTGAGCCTGCTCCGGAGGCCACTCCAACTCCTCAAGTTTCTCAAGCCCCAGCAATTCAGTCCGCCCCAGCTCCAACCCCTCAGTCTTCACCGGCCTCTCAAGCGCCCGCCGTTCCAGTCGATCCTTCTGCCTTTCGTATTCCAGGCACCTATTAAATTTTGACAGACTTATTGTTTTTCACTATTATCATTAGTAATGAATACTCAAGATAGCCAACACATACAGGATATTATCCTTATAGATAAGCCAGCTGGACTTAGTTCTTTTGGTGTAGTCGCAAGAGTTCGTCGTCGTCTCTCGATGGAGGCAGGGAAGAAGGTGAAAGTTGGACATACGGGCACTCTTGACCCCTTTGCTACCGGTCTGTTAATTCTTCTTGCCAATAAGGCTACCAAATTGTCTAATCAATTTCTAAAATTAGACAAATGGTATGAAGCAACTATCTGTCTTGGTAAAACTAGTACTACAGGCGATCCCGAAGGCGAAATTACTGAACAAAATACAGAAAAGATACCTACACTTGAAGAAGTCAAAGCTGTCGTTAATCAGTTCGTTGGACAAATCACTCAAACTGTTCCAGCTTTTTCGGCAGTAAAGATTAATGGACAGCGTGCTTATCAATTAGCTCGCCGTGGTGAAGCCGTTTCTATGCCCACTCGCCAAATTGAAATTTATGCTATCGAAATTCTTAGTTATAATTATCCTGAACTCGTCATCCGTACCCATGTTTCGAGCGGTACTTACATTAGAACCCTTGGTGAAGATATTGGTAAGACTCTCGGTGTTGGCGCCTATCTCACGGCTCTTCGTCGTACTCGGGTTGGCGATTATCAGATTAAAAATGCTGTCAGGTTACCCGATTTTATGGGCGAAAATAATAATTAATGAAAGGAAAATATGGATGATTTTATCCTGATTGCTATCAAGCTGCTAATCGGCTTCTTGGCGCTCATCTTTGTTATTAATGTTACTGGCAAAGGGAATCTTGCCCCATCTTCAGCCAGTGATCAGATACAAAACTACGTACTTGGTGGAATCATCGGTGGTGTGATCTATAATAAGCAAATTGCCATCTTGGAATATATTAGTATTCTCTTTATCTGGTGTATCCTGGTTCTTTCTCTTAAATTTATTAAAACTCACAATGTCAAAGTTAAGCAGATTCTTGATGGTAAGGCTCTGATCATTATTGATCACGGCAAAATTAATATCGAAAACTGCAAGAAGGCCGGCCTCAGTGCTCATGACGTTGCTTTTAAACTTCGCACTAATAATATTTACTCTTCTAAGAAAGTTAAACGCGCTGTTGTAGAGCAAAACGGTCAGCTCATTGTTGTCCATGCCGGCGAAGAGAATCCAAAATTCCCGCTTATCACCGACGGTCAATTACATCATGATATCCTTGAGGTGATTAGTAAGGATGAAAATTGGCTTAACCGGGAACTTAAAAAGCAAAAAATTGCCTCCATAAGCGAAGTTTTTCTTGGCGAATATATCGATGGGGAATTAGAAATTACTACATATTAATCTTGTTAGTCAGATTTTGACAGAAAAGTCATCTGTTTACCCTTGATGAAATTATCGTCGCGTGGTATAATTCACCCAATATGATTACAAAAGAGAATAAAGCTAAGGCAATTGCTGCTACTGCCCGTGACAAAAAGGACGTTGGTTCTCCAGAGGTTCAGGTCTCTATTCTAACTGAGCGCATCAAAGAAGTAACCGAGCACGTTAAGGTCAATAAGCATGATTTCATGGCTCGTCGTGGACTTATGCAGATGGTTGGTCGCCGCAAACGTCTTTTGAAGTATCTTGAGAAAACCAACTTCGACCTTTACAAAGGCACAGTTGCAAAACTCGGACTCCGCAAATAAATTCAAAAACCCACGTCAGTGGGTTTTTTGGTGTTTTATATTATCATTTATTCATTACATTAATCTGAAATTTTTAACTTCAAGTTTAGTTTAAAAAAGCCCCACGCGTAGTGGAGCTTCAGATCAGATCATAGTGTTATGTAGGGTTCTTCCTTGTGAAGACTCCGACAATTCCAGGCCTCTCGGCTCCTTCTTCGAAGTTAGTGTCAATATAGTCATTGATCGCATCTCTAAAACGCCGAACCGAGATATTAATTCTCTCGTTAATCTCTGCAATATTAGGACGCCTCATCTTTCTGATCACCTTCTTCTTCCTCATCGGGTTACTCGCGGCCTGATTACGACTGTTTTCTCTCTTGTACTTGTCGTAATATTCCTTGTGCGTATAATGCATGCGCACAAATCTAGCATCATTCATAAGTTCATAGATATTGCCAGTCACGCCCTCTCGACGAGTAATTACTTGATAGAGGTCCTTCTCCTGGAAGTAGATGACATCCGCCGTATTGAAGTGGAATGAGATTCTCCTCTGTCCCCTCACCCCGGTATTGACCATTGTCACCACCAGGTCGATATTACTATCGAGTCGAATTTGTTTTCTCAGCGGCACGAATACCTGTTCGATTAGCTGATAACAGAACAGCTTTTCCTCTTCTTCCTGTATTGCATAGGAGTTATTTTCAAACCCCTTCAGCTGAATTACAATATCCATGGGCGGAATCAACCCTTCAAAGTCAAAAAATTGATGTATCGTACTATTCATCTCTACGATCCTTTCTCTAAATGTTCTTGAGCTATAGCTCACAATAGTTCCAAATATGGTGATCTAAAACCTATCCCCCTTTCCTTCCAGTCTAGTATCTAGATAATCACCGAACGCAGGATATTATAACATAAAACATAAAAAATACAAAACTATATCCAAAACAGTAGCTCTCAGCTGTTAATTTCTTAATATTCAATGATATAGGCATTTTAAATAGCTTTTCATGATACAATTAATACATAACAATAAAAGGGAAGACGGCGGATAAGTCCCCTAGAGCCTTAGGTATAAGATTCTCTCTAGCTTATTGCTTGGCTTACTAGAGTAGTTATCTGGTGTTTTCCCGAGAAAGGAAAAAATGGAAATAATTAATCCTACTGGTAAACACACCTTCAGTGTGTCTACTGATTTTTGTGGACGTGAGCTTAAAATTGAGGTCAACCGTGTCGGTTTTCGTACAACCTCATCTGTTCTCGTCTCCTACGGCGATACTGTCGTGCTTGGTTCAGTTGTCGTTAGTGAGAAGCCGGTCGTTCAAGATTTCTTCCCACTCTCTATCGACTATGAAGAAAAGTTCTATGCCGCTGGCAAAATTTCAGGTTCAAAATTTATTAAGCGCGAGGGCAAACCTGCTGATGAGGCTGTGCTAATTGGTCGACTTATTGATCGTCCAATTCGCCCTCTCTTCCCTAAAGGTTATCGTCAAGAGGTCCAAGTTGTTACCACCGTTCTTTCTATGGATCCAAACTTCCGCCCAGATGTCATTGCGATGTTGGCCGCTTCCTCAGCCCTATTAAATGCTGGCGTCCCTTTTGATGGTCCAATCGCTGGCCTTCGCATTGGTCGTGTTAATGGTGATTTTAAAGCCTTCCTAAATAAGGATGAACGTGAGCAATCTGATCTTGACTTAGTGGTTGCTGTTAAGGATCAGAAAGTAGTCATGGTGGAAGCTGGAGCCAACGAAGTCCCAGAAAATGTTATTATAGATGCCATGCGTTGGGCTATTGAGAATGTTCAGCCAGCCCTAGATCTTCAAAGGCAGCTTCGTGATAAACTTGACGTCGTCGAAAAAGATTACGAATTAAGCCTACCAAATCAGGAAATTACCGAAAAAGTTGAAGCTTGGACTCGTGCTCATTTTAAAGGTGAAGACGGTCAAACTGGTACCAAGATTCGCGGTAACGTCTTAGATCGTAAACGCATTACTGATACCTTACGCGATCAAATGGATGCGGAATTTGCTCTCGAACTTGGCGAAGGCGATACTCCAGAAGAGAAAATCGCTGACTACGATGCTCGTTTGAAGACTGAATTCCATAATGCCTACGAGTTAGCTATTCATCACGAGGTACGTCGTGCCATTGTTGAGGATGGCGTGCGCCCTGACGGTCGTAAACTTAATGAGGTTCGACCTCTCAGTTCTCAGGTCTCAATTCTGCCTCGCGTTCATGGGTCCGCACTCTTCACTCGTGGTCTTACTCAAGCCATGAATATTGTGACCTTAGCCCCTCTTTCCTATGCCCAGGTTGTTGATACTATGGAAGTAACTGACGGCGAACGTCGCTACATGCACCACTATAACGCTCCAAGTTATACCGTTGGTGAAACTGGCCGTATTGGCTCTCCAGGACGTCGTGAGATTGGTCATGGTTATCTAGCTGAACGTGCGCTCATTCCAGTTCTTCCTTCTAAAGAAGATTTTCCATATGCCATCCGCTCTGTTACTGAAATTATGTCTCAAAATGGTTCTACTTCTATGGCTGCCACCTGTTCATCCTGTCTCGCATTAATGGATGCTGGTGTTCCTCTGAAAAGTCCAGTCTCTGGTGTCGCTATGGGTCTCATGCTTGATGGTGAAACTCCACATGTCCTCACTGATCTTATGGATGCTGAAGATTTTGCAGGTGATATGGACTTTAAGGTTACAGGTACTAAGCAGGGAATTACCGCACTTCAGATGGATATGAAAGTCCATGGCCTCCCTATCGACATCCTTGAGAAAGCTATTAATCAATCTCATGAGGGTCGTATGTTCATCTTGGATCATATGCTTTCTGTACTACCAACTCCTCGCCCCGAGCTCTCTCCATATGCTCCACGTATCGAGAAATTAATGGTCAATCCTGACAAGATCGGCGCCATCATTGGTAAAGGCGGCGAGATGATTAATAAAATTACTTCTGAGACTGGTGCAGAGGTTGACATTGAAGATTCCGGTCTTATCACAATTTCTGGTACTGATCCTGAGAAAATCCAACACGCCATTGATTGGATCAAGGGCCTCGTTGAAGAACCTGAAGTCGGCAAAATCTATAAGGGTAAAGTTGTGAATATTAAAGATTTTGGCGCCTTTGTGAATATCTTGCCAGGTGTTGATGGTATGCTTCATATTTCACAAATCTCTGAAAAACGTCTTGATAAGGTAGAGGATGCTCTTCATCTTGGCGACGAGGTGAAGGTTCGCCTCGAAGCTATTGATGATAAGGGTCGTCTCTCCCTCAGCATGCGCCGAGTCGAGCAATAGTCTAGGTATCAGTTAGCCCATGGATCCACTTCACTGGCTAATCCTAAGTTCTTATTATCTAGGTATTAAAAAAGATTGGTCTTGCGGCCAATCTTTTTATAAACCAAATTTGCTATTAAATTTCAACGATGCCAAAATTTTCTTTTACATTTTGATCCGAACAAGAAAGCATCGATTTTCCATCTTTTATCCTCAGGTCTTTAAAAACTCTTTTTGTTTCTTCGGAGATGGTTTCGCAACCTGGTATACCGTTCCCGGCATATGCTTCTTTCCAATCTCCATTAGGCAAAGCACGATAATATACCGCATTGCCGCCTCCGCCGCCCCCCTCCACGCGTGTTGAACCCTTTTCTTTATTAGTGAGTACCATATAGTTGCCACTGATATACATATTGGCGATTAAGTAAGTCGCCTCCTTATTGGTGAAAATTTCCTTGAACGTAATGATCGGCCAGTTATCGATAATCGGCATTCTTTCTTCATTTTCACCTTTCATCTTCCCCCTTTGTTCACGATCAATCATATTGACCAGGTCGCCAATCTTAGTATCTATCGCCATCGGTTTTACAATTTCTTTAATTTTAGCATTCTCGGTCTCCGCCTCAACCGCCTTGGTCCCAGTTGCCACTTCATACTTAGAAACCGTCTCATTAGCTTTTGCTAACTCCTCTTTTGCGGATTTTACCTGGCTCTCTAATTGGTTCTTCTGACTATTCGAGGAGAACATTAAGTATACTAAACCACTGGTTGATATGATCGTCAATAAACCAAGAGCCACTAATGCGGCTTTCACTCCTTTGCCTGTTTTATGTTCTATTTCAGATTTGATTTCTATATTATCTTGCTCCATGTGGATTCTCCATTAATTTTATATTTTTATTATCTAAAGTCCTAAATTGCCGTAATTCTCGGATCCTCCTTCCCCAACACAGAAAATCAAAGACTGAAATGGTCGCTGATTTGTCCATTTTAAAACGTCCTTTACTTCTTGTGGTACTGTATCACATCCTGGAATACCATTGCCGTCAACTGCTTTTTTCCAATCGCCATTCGGTAAGGATTTATAATAGACTGCCGTAGATGGGCCTCCATAGGCAAGATATTGACTCCTAGCACTGTTATTAGGCTTCACTTTTACTTCGTGTGAGACTTGTGTAGTGGCAAATAGAAATTTTGCCTTGCTATCGGTTGCGAATTTTCGGATTTGAAGAATAATATTATCTTCTTCGATTAGCCCCTCTTCGATTACCTCACCATTCATAAGATGAGTTTCACTTTCGATCTTATTTCTAAGCGCTTCCATATTGGCATCAAACGCCATCGGCTTTACAATTTCTTTAATTTTAGTATTCTCGGTCTCCGCCTCAACCGCCTTGGTCCCAGTTGCTACTTCATACTTAGAGACTGTTTCATTAGCTTTTGCTAACTCTTCTTTAGTAGACTTTACTTCTCCTTCTAGCCTGTTTACTTGCCCAGAAAAAGAAGTGCTTACATATATCAGCCCGCATAAGCTGATAATTGTCGCTAAACAAAAAACCGCAGCCACAATTTTCAAGCCACGGTTATTTTGATGTTTTGTTTTGTTATTATTTGTATTTTCGATTCCATCCGTATCGTACATAATATCTCCTATAAACACACTATACCATAAATATAATTTTTTAAAACTAAAAAGACTTACGCCGTCTATCTATAATTATTATGCTATAATCTGTCTATGGTAAAACGTAAAAAAGGTCGACGTAAATCTCCTCGTGATGTGGCTCCCGAGCACGAGTTGCCAGGAGGTTTTTGGCGTCAAGTCTCAGCAATTCTTATGATCGCTATCTCCATCGTCCTTGTGATGACATGGTTCGGTAGTGGTGGCACGCTTCTCAATGATTTTCATAAATTTGGTTTCTGGTTGATTGGTTATGCTACTTTTGCAATTCCTGTTATTCTCGTCTACTTAGCAGTTAAAATCTTCCGCAGTACGGACAATCGTCTTCCAGTCGTCATCTGGATTGTTTCATTTTTAATGATCTTCTGGCTCTCTGGACTCTTTGGTCTACCTACTTATGGTGTTGCGTCAGCCCAAACTGGAGGTATTTTAGGCCAGTGGCTAAATAGTCTTGTTACACAAATTCTTAATCCAAGCGTTGCGGCCTTTATCTATCTTGTTCTAATTTTTATTACCGCCATCTTCATCTTGCAGCTCTCCCCAGCTGCTGTCTTTCGTGATCTTGCCAATCTCTTCAAGACTAGTCGTCGTGAAGAAGATGCAGAGAATGCGCGTGTGGCTCGTCGAGCTCAAGCTGATGATGCGATTAAAGCTGGCGCACTTGGTCCATTGAAGATCAAAGCTAATGGTGTTGAGGTTTCTCCAGAGGATCTAAAATCGACACCTAAAATCGAAGTTAAAAAGCCAGTTATGGATAAACCAGTTGAGGCTGAGCCAGAACGTGCCCTGATTGAAGTTTCTGATCCAAACTGGAAAATGCCAAGCACTGACCTTCTCTCTAAGAAACAAAACCCTCCTGACGGTGGCAATATTCAGCAAAATGCCTTCATTATCAACTCTACTTTTTCGGATTTTGGTATTGAAGTTAAGCTCGATGGTGCCAACGTCGGTCCACGCGTTACACAGTATACAATTCAGCCACCAACTGGTGTCGTCCTCTCTAAAATTGCTGCTCGTGACAAGGAGCTAGCCTTAAACCTTGCAGTTGATAAAGTACGTATCGAGGCCCCAATCCCTGGCACCCGCCTCGTTGGTATCGAAATTCCAAATGTTCGCCCCGCCGATGTTACCCTTCGTTCTATTCTTGAAAGTAATGAATGGAAAAAAGAACGCAATCCACTGGCTTTCGCCGTTGGTAAGGATATTTCTGGTAATCCAGTAATTGCCAATCTTGCCAAAATGCCTCACCTCCTGATTGCTGGTACTACTGGTTCTGGTAAGTCCGTTATGACCAATACTTTAATTTCATCGCTCCTTTACCGTAATGCGCCTAGTGATATGAAATTAATCATTGTTGACCCTAAGCAAGTGGAAATGGTGCAATACAATGACATTCCTCACCTCCTAACTCCAATTATTAACTCCACTGAAAAATCTCTTTCCGCTATGAAGTGGGCGGTCAATGAGATGGAGCGTCGCTATACTCTAATGGCTGAGGAAAAAGTCAAGAAAATCGAAGACTACAACGAGAAGTTGCAGAAGAAGACTGCCACGGTTGCCGATCAGGATAATAACGAACAGCAACACGATGGTGGCAAGATGCCATATATCGTAGTCGTGATTGATGAGATGGCGGACCTCATGATGCAAGCAGGGAAAGACCTCGAGCAACTCATCGTTCGTATCGCCCAGAAAGGTCGTGCCTCTGGTATTCATCTTGTACTTGCGACCCAGCGTCCTGAAGTTAAGGTTATTACTGGTCTGATTAAGGCCAACGTTCCAGGGCGTATCGCCTTCGCCGTGAATAATAATACCGACTCTCGTATTATGCTCGATATGGGCGGTGCTGAGAAGTTGCTAGGAAAAGGTGACATGCTGATGCTGACCACCGAAATGATGGGTAAACCTCGCCGTATTCAGGGTGCCTATGCTTCCGATAGTGATGTTGAAAAACTGACAAACTTCCTTCGCGAACAGCGTGCTCCTGAGTATAATAATGAAGTTATTTCTCAGGCTGTTCAGATCAAAGGAATCGGCCCAACTGATGGTGGCGGCTTCGGTGATCTTGGCCGTAAATATGATCCAAATGATCCTGTCGTTCGTAAGGCTATCGAAATTACGCTTACCAAAGGTAAATTTTCTACTGCCATGCTGCAAACCTATCTTGGTAAAGGTCATGGCTTTGTCTCTGGTCTAGCAATTTGGCTTGAAGAAATTGGTGTGATTGGCCCTGCTAATGGTAATAAGCCTCGCGAAGTAATGATTAAGAGCCTTGAAGATTTTGACCAGCTCGCTAACGCCTAGGTGAATTATAATGACAGATTCTAGTGGTTTTTAAAAAACAGCACGCCAGAAATGACCTCACCAAAATACCATAAAAAATATAGCTTCCCCGAAGCTATATTTTTCTACATTTCTAAAGATGTTCAAAATCGTTTACAGTATTGCCAGTCCTGCAGCTGTAATTATCCTGTCCATCCGGTCTCTCCACGTCATGATATATTTTACGAATCTCAGCAGAATAATCGGAGCATTTCATAGGCATGTGACCTCCAAAGGCAAATTTCCATTCACCGTTTGGCAATTCTCGGTAATATTCTTCAACCCCACTTCCGCCAGCTACCACTGAAAGCTCATTGCCAAGACTATCCTTTTGTTTGTAAAATCCGCCAACTTGCAATGAGGCAAAGGCATAGGTCCCTGTTTTATTAGTAAAAATCTGTCCACTTATGATTAATTTATCTTTTCCCATTACATCTAGTAATTTTTGATATTTCACATCATACGCCACCGACTTATTATTAGTCACAACAGTCTTCTCTTCAGTCGTCTTATTTTCTTTAGCGACAGATTGCTCAGTCTTGCTGGCTTCTTCTAGTTTTATTACGGTTTCCTGAGCCTTCTTTGTTTCTTCTTTCGAGACCGAAAGATCATGATATAACTGCTGACGCTGGTTTTGGCTTGTAATAATAGTATAAGCAAGTGCGCCAACTGCTGCGACTGTAGTTAAGGCAAAAAGTGGAGTTAGTGACATTTTCTTCTTTTCTACAGCTACTTGCTGGACTGCAGGCGTCTCGAAAGTTGACATAGGCTGCACGCTGGGGCTAGCTACTTCTTGCTCTGGTTCATCCACAGATTTCTCCGTGGACTTGAAAGTATCTTCTTGTTTGACTACTGGCTCCTCAGTCACGTCACCCATCTCTGTAGTATTTTCTGGCGATGCGTCGACCCAGACATTAGATTCATTGGCTGCCGTCATGTTTTCGGATGATCCTACATTCATCTGATTAGTGTCAAGAGAGGACTCACTATTATTTATGGTATTATCTTGACTTAGATTATTTTCGCTATCCATGCGTTCTCCTTTTTCTTGATTGTAGCATAAGTTTTATAAAAAAGCGTAAACAGCATATCTGATATCCCTTACTAGTTGAAAAAATCGCCTCGATCTGGTATAATTAAATCATTATTAGCTCAGCAAGCGACAAGAGGTGTGCTTGCTTTAACCAAAGGAGTGCAAAGTGAAACAGTATGAACTTACTGTGTTGATTCATCCTGATTTGGAAATGAATCTAACACCAGCCCTAGACAAGATTAATAAATTAATCGAGTCACAAAACGGTAAAATCGTTAAGGAAACCAACGAAGGTAAGAAGCGCCTTGCTTATTCTATTAACAAGCAAGATTACGCAGTTTACTACTTCTACGAACTTGAGCTTCCAGCTCAGGCTCCAGCTAAGATTTCTTCCACCCTTAACATTACCGACGAAGTCTTACGTTATCTCTTAGTCACTGTCGACGAACGCAAAGCTAAATTTGAAGCTAAGCGCAAAGCTCGTGCAGAGAAGGCTAAAGATACCGAAGAGTCAGCAGAATAAATAAAACGAGGAGGTTTTTATGGCGCGGGGATTTAGTAAGGCAATCATTACAGGTAACGTAGTACGCGATCCTGAGCTTAGAGCCACATCTGGTGGCACTCAGGTCTGCTCGTTCTCTGTAGCAGTAAATTACAATTATGTTCAGAACGGCGAGAAAAAGGAACAAGTTTCCTATATCAACTGTTCTGCTTGGGGTAAAGCTGGCGAGATTATCGCTCAATACGCTAAGAAGGGAACCGGCATTCTTGTTTCCGGACGTCTTTCTCAGCGTGCCTTTGAAGATAAGACTGGCGCAAAGCGCTCTGCTACTGAAATTGTCGTTGAGGACTTCAACTTCCTTGGCGGCACTAGTGAAGGTAACTCTTCAAGAAGCTACGCTTCCACAAGTAGTGATGAATCTGCCGATATCATTCCTGATGATATTCCAGATGAGCCTATCGACCTCAGTGAGGTTCCATTCTAAAAATTAATTAAGAGAGAGTTTTGAGAGAAATGAAAAGAATTAAAAATGATCCAAATCTTTACTTCGACTATCGTGATGTAAAGACTATGCAGCGTTATATCGACGTTTACGGTCGTATTGAGCCAATTTCAAAGACTGGTTTATCTGCTAAGCAGCAAAGACAATTAGCTGTTGCCATCAAGCGTGCTCGTCACCTTGCATTGCTTCCATTTGTATCTGCCAACTAAAAGGAGAAAACTATGTACGGTCCAACCGATCTTAAGAAAAACGTACTTATCACCTTGGACGGCCAGCCATACAAGGTTATTGAGTATTCGCAAAAAGTTATGGGACGCGGTGGTTCTATTGTTAACGTTCGTGTTAAGAACTTGATCACTGGTGCTCTCATTCCAAAGACCTTCAAAGGTCAAGAAAAAATTGAGCCAGCAGAAGTTACTACTAAAAAGGTCCAATATCTTTATAAGGACGATGATAAGTTCTACTTCATGGATCCAACCACCTTCGAGCAATATGAGTTATCGAATGATTTAGTTGGCGATTCTAAGGATTTCATGAAAGATGGTGACGAGATGGAAATCCAGTTCTATAATGGTTCTGCTATCAACCTTACTCTTCCTAAGAATCTTTGGCTTGAAGTCACTTATACTGAAAATGCCGTCAAGGGAGATACATCCACTTCAGTCATGAAGGACGCTACTCTTGAGACTGGCGTTGTGGTTAAGGTCCCAGCCTTTATTAAGACTGGCGACGTAATTTCTGTTGATACGGAAACTTACGCCTATCGTGAGCGTCAAAAATAAAATGCGCTCGTCACGTGATCAGGGCTTAAAATCACATATGAATATGCAGATTACGCATAATCGTATGCCAGTATCACGAGCAGAGAATAAGCTTGCGGGGGCGGCGCAGGCTTTTTCTTATGATTTTCGAGGTAAAACCGTCCTCGATATTGGCTCCAGTACCGGTGGTTTTACTGAATATGCATTACTTCGTGGTGCCAAAAAAGTAATTGCAGTAGAAAAGGGAACTAGGCAGATGAAGGCACCACTTCGTTTTGATTCGCGTATCGATCTACGAGAAAAAACCGATATTTTTTCGGTAACTCGTGACTCGTTGTCGAAGAATCAAGGTGAAATTAAAATTGATACCATCCTCGCTGATGTCTCCTTTATTTCTTTAAAGCAGGTTTTAAATCACGCCAAAGCCCAGCTCGCTTCCTCACAAACGGATTTTCTAGTCATGCTAAAGCCGCAATTTGAGGCTAAGACGTTTCAACTAAAAAATGGTATTGTTAAAAACGAAGCCATCCGCCGCAGTATAATTAAGGATTTTGAGTCCTGGTTGAAAAATAATGGCTTCCTTATTATTAATAAGCGTGATAATACTCTCGCTGGTAAAAATGGCAATCTTGAGCGATTTTATTTCCTGAAATTAGCTAAAAGAAGGTAGAAATCTACTATCAAGCCTCAACTTGTCATCATAAAATCATCCAATGATCAACTCTTATCACCGCCAAGATCTTGTAAAGTCATGTCTACTCTGCTATAATATAAATAATTAATCTTACTTATTTTTAAACACAACAAGAAATATTCCAAGAGATTTTTTGTTTGTTAATTTTGTAAGTCTTTATTATTAAAAGAGGAAAACATGAATAAACAAGAACAAGAAAGACGCGCTAGACTCATGAAAATGCAGGCAGAGCGCTTGCCAGAGATTAAGCGTCGCTTTGAGGAGAATCAAAATCGTACTAAAATCTCCGAGCCAACCGAAGTTACGACTGGTGCTGCAGTCATTTTTGAGCAAGCCCAAAAACGTAATTTTAACAGCAACTTTAAGCCGGGTGGCAAGGATTATTCTGCTCGTTCTAAAAAGAAGTCAAACTTCTCAAATGAACAAAATGGTTTTGATGGAAACTCTGCTAAGAACTCCGATCAGCAAAGGGGTAAAAAAGGCAATAAAAACAAAGCCCCTAAATCCAATAAGAATACTAAAAACGTTGAAGCCGAGGACCGCAAGGTTAATCTCTCTGTCTCCACCAGACGCGGTGATATGGTCCATCATCAACGCATGCTCTCCCAAGATGTTAACGCGCAGGCCACTCAGCACATCATTGGTATTCCAGTTAATAAATCCCGTTTCAACGGTTACAATGGCGCACAGGTTACTAATGCTCAGCTAAAATCGGCTCGCCCTGATCCTGAAGCCGTTCGCATTATTCCAATCGGCGGCCTAGGTGAATTTGGTATCGGTAAGAATATGACCGCCATTGAATATAAAAGCGAGATCATCCTTATCGATATGGGTGTCTTGTTTGCCAGTGAGGATTATCCTGGTGTTAACTATATGGTGCCAGACATCAAATATCTTGAAGATAATATGGATAAAATTAAGGCGATTCTCTTTACTCACGCTCACCTTGACCATATTGGTGCTTGTCGCCACTTGTTACCAAAATTCAATCCACTCACCCCTATTTATGCTACCGACTTCACTATCGGCATGATTAAAAAACAGATGAGTGAGCTTGATGATCTTCCTGAGATGAATTATCAGGTCGTTGATCCACTAAAGCATGAGAAGCTTCAAGTCTCTGAGCATTTAAGCGTCGAATTTATTCACACTCTTCATTCCATTCCAGGTAACTGTGCTCTCGTAATTCGTACCCCAAATGGCGTGATTTACCTTTCTGGCGACTGGCGTGCCGAAGCAAACCCAATCGAGCGTCAAACTGACTTTGAACGTATTGATGAAATCGTCAAGAAAGAGGGAATTGCTCTCATGATTAACGAATCAACCAACATTGATTCTCCTGGTCATCACCCACATTCCGAATATGACGTTGGTGATAATATCGGCAAGGTAATGGATCATTATGCTAATGGTCGCGTCATTATCTCCTGTTTTTCTTCACAGATTAATCGTATCGGCATGATCCTTGAGCAGGCTTACCAGCGTGGTCGCAAGGTTGCTTTTGCTGGTTTCTCCATGATTAATAATATTGAGGTTGCTCTTCGCGCCAAATGTATTAAAGTGCCAAAAGATACCGTCATGAAGATGGAGGACATTATTAAGCTTCCTGATGAAAAAGTTACTATTGTTTGTACTGGTTCTCAGGGTGAGTTGAACGCTGTACTTAATCGCATGGTTAGTGGCGCTCATAAATTTATTAAAATTAAGGCTTCTGATACTATCGTCTTTAGTTCAAATCCAATTCCAGGTAACGAGCCTCATGTTGTGAATACCGTTGACGGATTATTGCGTGAAGGTGCTCAAGTGATTCAAAACGGGAAGACCCACCTCACCAATATTGGGCCACTCCATCTCTCTGGTCACGCCTATTATGAAGATCACGTTGATTTTGTTACCCGCCTGCAACCAAAGAATTACCTGCCATATCACGGTGAATTCTTCATGATGGAGCATAACGCTGAAATGGCTGAAAATGTGGTTGGTATTCCTCACGACAATATTCTTGTTGCCGATGATGGTGACATTGTCGAGCTCTTACCAAACCAAACTATTCGCAAAAATGGTCGCATCCATGTTGGCAATAAGCTCTATGACGATGCTGATAAGCCAGTACATGAAGCTGTCGTTAAGGATCGTATTCACATCTCTCGCGAAGGTATCTTTATGATCGTTCTTACGCTCAGTAAGAAAACCGGTCGTCTCATCAAGACTCCAGACATCGTTTCTCGCGCCTTTATCTATCTTGATAACTCCGAGGAACTGATTGGCAAAATTCGTCACTACCTTCGCGTAAAGACTGAAAAATCAATTTCCTCCGACCCTGAACTCAAAGTTCTAAAAGACGAGATTAAGGAAGATATTACTCGTATCCTCTACGATGCAACTGGTCACACTCCAATTGTTATTCCAGTTATCAACAAAGTTTAGCCTAGTTTAAAGAATTTAAACTGAAAAATAATCGGAAAAAGCTACAATAAAGTAGCTTTTTCTATACTCTGAGTTCACTTTAAGGTATAATAAGCCTAATGTTTTCTAATCTATTTGGCAGCCAAATTGAGCCACTAGTCATCCAGCTCGCCTATTATTTTCTGCTATTTATACTCTATTCCTTTGGTGGTTGGATTGTTGAGTGTATTTGGACTTACTTCATGAAACGAAAACTCGAAAATCGTGGCTTTCTCTTTGGCCCTATCTGTCCGATTTATGGAGTTGGCTCCCTCATCTGCGTGCTCCTAATCGGACCACTTCATCTGTCTTGGCTACTCGAGTTTCTATTGATGGTCGTTCTCTGTGATGTTATCGAATATATTACTTCGGTCGTTTTAGAAAAAATTTATCATGTACGTTGGTGGGATTATACTACGGAGTCTAAATTACATCTTAATGGACGTATCTCAATTGAGACCTCGATTGGTTTTGGTGTAGGTGGTATCTTCATTTTACATCTTATCCAACCATTTTTTTCTCGTCTTCTTGCTCCTCTAAGCCCTCTATCTCTTTTAGTTATCTCTGGTCTACTTCTGATCATTTTTGTTGCCGACATCCTTTTGTCTCTAATTGCCATCTCAAATATTAAAGGTGTTTTTAAGGGCGGAACTGTTGACCTGACTGCTGAAATTAAGCGCTTCAGTATCAATTATTACAAAAAAGCCTCAAGATTAAGTCGTCGTCTTGCTCACACCGCCATACATCACGTAGGCAATGCTCAAAAAGAAGCCAAAAAACGTGTTTCACAAACCTTTAAGTCTAAAACCGCAAAGAAGTAGAGTTATCTTAATCTATTAAGTAGCTTTTAAAATTATCCTCCTCTCTTAATTCTAGGATAAAAGGGGATTCCTTGTTTTGAACAGTCAAAAAGAAAATTTTTTTCCGTGCCCTTGTCATCGCTACATAAAACAACCTCCTTTCTTCTGCAAACTCACATTCTCGAGTAGTAGTCAAAAAACTCCAAGCTCTTATCAAAAGACTTCCTCTTCCTAGTCCCCCCAGTTTTTTATTATGTTCCTTCCAAAGAAATGTCTCTTTTGTGATTGTGATTAAGACTTTTTCTTCGACTTGGCTCGGAAACCCTAGCGTCGCGTCTCGACAATTAATGATAAAAACGTAGTCAGCCTGCAACCCCTTTGATTTATGTGCACTATAGAACCTAATATCAAGGTCTGGTCTTTTTGGCATACTAATTTTTAACTCACTAGTGTTAATTTTAAATTCAAGGAACTCACAATGTAGTATGCGTTTTATGTCAAAATTATAACGACCAATTAGAAAAATTCTTGCATTTCTTGGTAGGCTTAGAAAGAAGAAAAACAGAGCATTAAGATCAGTTCTCTCGGATGGTCCATTAATTTCAATTATTTGATCTGGATCTAGGCAGTTAATCCCACGAATATTCTTTACTAGCTGTGATGTATTTTTTATCACAAAATCCCCAGATAGTTTGGCGAGCTGCTCTGGAAAACGATAGGTCTGCTCGATTTTAAATACTTTGGTCTCTCCCCAATACTTTTTAAAGTCCAAGATTAAATCTATTTCACTTCCTGCAAATTGATAAATAGTCTGCCAGTCATCTCCTACGCAGAATAATCTAAACCCATGCATTTGTCTTAATTTTTTAATTAAAGAATATTCAAGTGGTGATATATCCTGATATTCATCAATTATTACAAAATCAAAGCAAAATTTTTCCAGTAGTTTTAAATTGTTAGCGTTAATGGCGCCAAGTGTATTGTTAATTGCCTCCTCTAGGAAGCTGACAAAATCAACCTCTCCTGCACTAGATAAAGCGGTTTTGTATTTCTGGCTGAGCCCTTCTAGCCTTTGAATTGTATCCAGATTCTCTAGTCTCTTTTTCTTTTGCCAGAAATTCGGGTATTTTATATTCGTGAACTGTCTTAAATCTTGATATTCAATATGGTAGTTACGCGTTAGATAGTGTAAACGTTCATATATTTCTGTCGTATCTTCCGAGATATCTGGCCTGGTCTGTTTTAGGAAGTCGCCAAAACCTAACTTTGTTAAACGAATTTTACCTGGTCCAGCTCGCATGTTTTGTCTCGTTTCTTTTACAATTTTTAAAGCCAAACTATGGAAAGTTTCTACCATCAAAAAAACACCAGGGTGATATATCTTAAAAATCTCATCATTGTTCAAGATCTCTGCAAGAATCCGCTTTTCTAGCTCTATTCTAGTTGCATGTGTGAATGAAATTACTAAGATTCTTGGAATATTACGTCTATCTCTGATCCACCTATTTAAAATCCATTTAATTTTTCCGATAATCGTGGTTGTCTTGCCAGTTCCTGCTCCAGCTACCACTAAGGTATTTTGTGAATCATTTTCGATACTCTCTATCTGTTGTCTATCTAGTGAATATCCTTCAACAAACTTATGATCCAACTCACTTCGCATCCTTCACCTCCTTTCTGTCCAAAAACTTAAATTTTTACTTAACGTGTGAAATAAAAAAGAGCACCAAAGGTGTTCTCCTAAAATCTCTTATAGATTGCAAGGCTTTGCTTGCTTAACTCAAGCTTAGCAAATTATTTCATAAAGTAAATACTAAAAACAAAAGACTCTTTTCATCTCTCAGTTTTTCTTTAAAATCCACCATATGTTATTATTAAAACGGAAGAAAACAGAGGAAAAGTATGATTAGAGAAATGGCTCCCGAAGATCGCAAAGAGTATGAAAGGTATAATTAATCATGTCTGTTATTATAAAAAAATATTCACCAGATCTTATTAAACGTTTTAAACAGGAAGAGCATCGTCTATCTATGCTTCTCCCTACTAATATAAAAATCGAACACGTCGGTAGTAGTGCTGTTTTTATTGGCGGAAAAAACATAGTCGATATCCTTATCGGAGCTCCAACTCGTAAAGATATGATTTCTATAAAAAATATCTTAATAAAAAATGGATATTTTGAGAGAAACGACAGCCACGAAGACAGAATTTTTTTGGCAAGTACACAAGAAGAGACTGGCGAGGGTGATTTTCATATTCATATTTGTCCAGTCGAAGAAGAGTCCTATAAAGATTTTATTGTTTTACGCGATTTTCTGCGGAATAATCCTAAAAAGCACAAGAGTATTTAAATAAGAAATGCGTATTTGCAAAAGAGGCTAATTTTGATCGCAAAAAATATAAAAATTTAAAATCAGCTTATGTATCAAAGCTATTGATTGAAGCAAAAAAATAGGAACTTTTCCAGACGAATCTAATATTATTGATAAATATATCGCTGGTTTCAAAAAAGTTTGTGATTATATTTTGAAAAATAAAGGTATTTAATAAAAAGGAGAGAAATGAGCCAAGAATTAGAACTAGAACTAACGTTCTTAGCAAAAGAATTACCAGACGACATTAAGACAGTAAAACCCACACGGATAACTGATATCTATATCCCAGATACACCAGAGCATTCACATCTTAGACTGCGTCAAAAAGGCGAGAGATATGAAATAACAAAAAAATTACCCGTCACAGAAGGGAATGCCTCCGAGCAAATCGAACAGACAATACCACTTACGAAAGAAGAGTATATTGCCTTGTCTAACTGTAGTAAAAAACGAGTAGCTAAAGACAGATATAACATAATGGTTGAAGGTAAAATGGCTGAAATCGATGTGTTTGTTGACGGACTAGAAGGTCTCGTACTAATGGATTTTGAGTTTAATACGATAGAAGAAAAGTCAGCTTTCAAAATGCCCAGCATAGCATTGTCTGATGTAACTCAGGAAGAATTTATTGCAGGAGGGGTATTGGCTGGTAAGAAGTATAATGATATTGCACCAGAATTAGAACACTTTAATTATCAGCCAATCAGATAATCAAAAACCTCTAACCTTGGTCTATTAATAAAAAATCACCCATGATAGGCGATAATTTATAAGACAAATTTTGGTGCCCGAGACAGGACTTGAACCTGCACCTAGAAACTAGACTAGCACCTGAAGCTAGCGCGTCTGCCAATTCCGCCATTCGGGCTTGAGATAATTATACCCCAAACCCGACGGTTAGTGAACTAGAGATTTTACATACCCTTTATTTGCTTACCCGTAGAAGCATTAAAGATATCGCCGCGATCATTGGTATAGAAGATTTGACCAGATGCATCTTTAGTTTGCGTGTATTTACCAAAATCTGCAGGTGGATTGTAGACAGTAGCAGAACCACCACTTCTGAGATTAATAGTAGATTTCTGAGATTCATCGATGTATTTACCTTGAGCCTCGAGTATTTTCTCCTGCTTGATGCCATCAAAATCAGCGATAAGATTCGGGTCTTTAATTGAAGCCGCAGCAAGCATATTGAATGCATTATCAAGATTAGTTGTATCTGCACCCGATTTATACATTTCACCAACTTCAAACTTAGTAATTTTCTGCAATTTATCCGAATTCATATCTGCAAGAGTTTTACTAATACCATTGGAGAATGTACTGCCCATGAGCCCAGCTTGAACCTTAGTGTCAGAGGTATCTCCACCTCCATCAACATAGCTACTAAACTGATTGTTCATAACTTGATATTTATCAGCTAAACCAGGAGTCTTAAGGGCGGCATGAGCAATCTGACCAAAGGCACGATTAGAGAGTCGCATGTCTTTGTTGCTAGCAATTTGCGACTCAAAAGCTTTTTGACCGGCCTTAGTCGACATAAGACTCTTAGTGAGTGCACGAATTCGGCTATCATTAGCACTCTTCTCCGCATCGGTCATCTTACTATAGTCTGCTGCGCTAGCTTCTTTGAGCATACCTATCATATCGTCTGGCGTATAGCCTTCATTAGCAAAGAGCATCATATTATTTTTATCCTCTGCCTCCTCAAGTTCATTCAGAGCAGCAGCCTGTAGACCAGCAAATCCAGCCCCCTCATAATTGCTTAAGGCAATGCCCGCAGCAGCACTACCACCAGCGCGCATCTTGGCATCCTTCATGACTGCCCCGGCAGCCTCTGTTTGACGTCTGCGTTGGGAAGTCGTAAGCTTACCACCAGCGTCTTCGATAGCCTTGTATCTTCTCAACCTTCCAAGAGAACGATTTAAGTTTTTGTCTGCGTTAAAATCGCTCTTCATATTTTTATAAAACTCAGATGCACCAAATGCACCTCCTGCCATACCTGCACCCTTAAGAGCCCCGCCACGAATTTTATCAAAGCCAGCAGTGATAGCACCAAGTCCAGCAAGAGATTTAGAAGTCATGGATGGAACAGCAAAGTATGGGAGAACATTTAACAAACCACCGACAATCATCATAAGTGGGTCCGTGCTAGTACCAATAATAATTGAAGAAGCAAGAGCTCCGGCGGAGGTTGCAAAAATAAACATAGGATAAAGCATAAGAAGTGCCTTGATAGTAGAGATGTATTTTTTGGTTATAGCAGAGGTATTTGGCAGAGCATACAGGACCATCATAAGCGGAGCAAGTACGATTACCATAATGATAGCTGCTTGACGAATAGTTAGCATAATAAAACCAAAGAAGATTGAGATTAACGAAGTAACAATGAACATTACCACGGGGAGAATAAGAGCCGGACCAGAAACAACGGCCGCCGCAATACCAGCCCCACCAGCTGCAGTCGTAACTATTCCTGCGATAGCGGAAATTGTGGCGGATGCCCTAGCCGATGCATCAGCATCCATCCCATCCGCAGCCACAGACTTAATCAACGAACCAATACCATCACCCACTATGCGCGAGAGATCGATTAGTACACCTAGGATGAGGTATGAGAAGTTAACTAAAATTGCAGTAATAATGAGTTTTGGTAGAATCTTCTTAATATTGTAATTAGAGATACCAATATTGGTTACCTGAGAAAACACCACCACGAGCAACATAATAACAAAACCGATATTAGCAATATTGCGGAAGGCAGACCAGGCCTTATAGATGGACGAATCTTGATTAGAAAATTGCTCAATGATTGATGTATGCACCGTAGTTAATTTGGTGATATATCCAAGAAGGCCACTGGTAGTGGATGCACCGTCAGCAATGGCAGGACAAAGCATCCAAGAAAGGAAGCCGCCGTTTTCTTGACAGTAGCTCTGTTTCGCATCATTAGCAAGATCATTATCTGGGGCTATATCAGAATCATTGTCCGATGCTGCATCCTCTACACTAATTTTTAAATTTGCCGTATCAAGACACTTCTTACCTCCCTTTCCATCGTCTACAGTAAAATCTTTCTTCAATAAGGCATCTGATAGTGTTTTATATTCTTTTTTCTCTTCATCCTTAAGGGGAATCTTGGCGTCGATTTTAGCCCTATACCCTTTTACTATAGAATTTGCCCTTTCAAATACTTCTTCAGTATTACAGGCATCCGCTTTAGCGTTAGCGATAGTTTTGCGATAATCATCAAAATCCCCGTTAATCTTCTTCGCAAGTTCCTCACAGCTTAATGGAGTATAACTTCCATTAGGGTAATAATTCGTAAAATAGTTTCTTCCACTTTTGTCCCAACGATTATTTTTCATCTGGGGGTATTTTTCGGTTACATGACCGGACTCATCCAATTCTTTAATGGTAAAATTAAAGGTTTCTCCAGTTACGCTATCAAGTGATTTTTTTTGATTAGTGCAATCAGATTTAAATATTTTTAATTCATAAGCATAATCTCTAGACCCGTCTTTCCCCCCGGTTTTAAGTGGATCTTTTATGTCATTGATATTCTTTGCGTATGCATTTGTTTTTTTCCAATTCTGATATAACCGATCAATATATTTTTGGCCATCTGCTGTATTTTTTACAAGCTCAATATTATTGTCTTTGATAACATCAGGGCATTTTTTGCCAGCATTTGCTTTTTCGTCCTTTGGTTTGAAGAGCACAAATTTTTCACCATCGCAAATAAGCGAGCTACTATCTACTCCAAAAATTCTTTTGAACTCACTAGTAATATTGGCCCCAGTAGACTTATTATTTTCATTACACCAGATTTTTCCATCTTTTTTACTTTCACCAATAACATCTTCCAGCCGCCTATCTACTTTTGTTAATGTCTGATCACTAAAGACGTTATTGCTTTCCATGATTCTCCCAACATCGGTAGTTGATTTATAGTCAACATAATAAACATATTTTTTACTACTACCTTGAAGAACCTCAAAAACGTCACCGTCGCTGTCCACGTAATACCTATTAGTTTGGAGTGCATCAGGATTGTTCGGATCTCCTAGAGTTGTGGCACTTCTGGCGCCTGAGTCTTCTCTAGTTCCCCTGAAACCGATTGGTTGCGTTGATGCCGTTTTATAACAATCTAAAAACCCCTTGTAAACATTTTCTGCAATATTTGCCTCGCTCAGTCCCTTTTCACCTCCACTAACAGTAATGGTTTCAGCATCCGCAAATACCGAACTAACAGAAGAAATTATCAAATTAAAAATGATTAGTACTACTAAACCGAGCGAACAAGTCCTGTATTTAATTTCTTTCATATTATTTCCTGATATTAGTTACTATTTTATCAATACTGGTTTTTAGTAGATCTTCTTGTTCGTAGTCCTTTTCTGAATATATATCATTAAAAATAATTTTACAATTTGATGATAATCATCAATCCGTATATAATCAAAATAATCCAACGTTTAAAAACATATTAGAAATATTCATGCAACAGTATATTGATTATTTCAAAGAACCCGTCGGATGGAAAAAT
>ERZ773213.28-NODE-28-length-117027-cov-7.424025_pt1 | contig 117027 bp, 101 predicted proteins | sample MGYA00580996_ERZ773213 | MGnify/ENA primary metagenome ERZ773213 (study PRJEB29015, sample SAMEA2738152) | human oral metagenome | biome: human oral; feature: human-associated habitat; material: saliva | place: China | collected 2197 ...
GAATTGAGAGAGATTTTGTGAAAGAGATTTTTACCCACAACAACTTGACACCGTCTATTATACTATATTTGTTTGTCTTATTTCTGCCCTGTGCTATAATGAGTTGATCTATTAATAAACGAAACGGAAATTTGTTCCGGCAGTTGTCCATTCTGAGCACCAACTATAAAAAACGGGAGGAAACATGAAAAAAGCAATTATATTATCCAGCGGCGGTGTGGACTCGACGACTTGTCTCTCCGTGGCTGTAAATGCACTGGGAGCAGAGAATGTCAGCACTGCTTCTATTTTTTATGGACAGAAGCATAAAAAGGAATTGAATGCCGCAAGAGCGGTGGCGGCATATTACCATGTGCCTCATTATGAATTTGATCTGGCGCAGATCATGCAGTATTCCAATTGTTCTCTTTTGTCCCATTCGACGGAGAGTATTGTACACAAAAGTTACGGTGAGCAGATTGCGGAAAAGGGGGCGGGAAAGGTATCTACGTATGTTCCTTTTCGGAACGGCCTCATGATTTCTGTGGCGGCAAGTCTGGCAGCCGGCATTTATGAAGAGGAAGAGACGGATATTTATGTCGGCGCCCATGGAGATGATGCGGCGGGAGAAGCGTATGCCGACTGCTCGCCCCGGTTTCTGAAAGCCATGGGGGAAGCGGTTGCTGTCGGCACATACGGCAAGGTGCATCTGGTTTTTCCTTTTGCCGATAAAAATAAAACCGGCGTCGTGGCGGAAGGGTTGAAGCTGGGGGCGCCTTATGAATTGACATGGAGCTGTTATGAGGGGGGTGACACGCCTTGCGGCGAATGCGGGACCTGCATAGACAGGGCGAAAGCATTTGCTGAAAACGGGGTGGAAGATCCATGGAACGGAGGGAAAGGATAATATGTTTACAGTAACGAAAAGAATGGAAATCAGCGGAGCGCACTTTCTGCGTCTGAACTATGAAAGCAAGTGCACTTCACTGCACGGGCACAACTGGATCGTGACTGTCACCGTGCAGAATGATACGCTTGATGAAAACGGCATGGTGGTAGATTTCACGAAGATTAAGGATATCGTTAATCTTTTTGACCACCGGTGCGCCAACGATATCATGGAAGGCTTGAACCCTACGGCGGAAAATATGGCGAAATGGCTTTGCGACCGCATTCCCCACTGTATCCGCGTGGCGGTGCAGGAAACGGAAGGGAATATAGCAGTATATGAAAAGTAAGTTTCCCGTGGCGGAAATATTTGACAGCATTGAGGGAGAAGGAAAACGGACAGGGTATATGGCGGTATTCGTCAGGTTTGCCGGCTGCAATATCCGCTGTACATACTGTGATACGGCATACGCTTTGAAAGAGTCTGACGCAGAAGAGTTTCTTACGAAAGATGAACTCCTTGGACGGATCCGTTCCTATCCCTGGAAGCGGATTACTTTTACGGGAGGAGAACCGCTGCTTCATCCGCTGCAGGAAATCTGCGACATCCTCGGGGAAGAGGGGTATGAAATTAATATAGAAACGAACGGCGCAGTTCCCCTTTTGGCGCGCCGTTCCCAAAATCTTTTTTATACGATGGATTACAAATGCACAGACAGCGGAATGAAGTCTTTCATGCGGCTGCCGAACTTAAAGGAATTGACGGAGGAGGATGTTCTGAAATTCGTCGTCTCCTCGAAAACGGATTTGGAGGATATGAAGGAAATTATTATAAAGTATTTTCCCCGGGGCGGTCCGAAGTTTTATGTGAGTCCCGTGTGGGGGAAAATAGAGCCGCGTGAATTGGTCGAATATGTGAGAAAAGAAAAACTGGCAGAAGTCTGCGTGCAGGTACAGCTCCATAAAATTATCTGGGAGCCGGACAGGAGAGGGGTCTGAAATGGATCAGAAAAAATTGGAACAGGCGGCGCGCCTGATTATAGAAGCAGTCGGGGAAGATCCCGAAAGAGAAGGACTTTTGGAAACGCCCCGCCGCTTTGCGGAAATGGTGGCCGAGCAGCTGGCCTATGCGGCGGTGCCCAATGAAGAAATCGCCCGCGCTTTCGATAAGACATTTTCTTCTCCTGAAAGTGACATGGTGGTGGTGAAAGATATTTCCCTCTTTTCCCATTGCGAGCACCATATCGCCCTCATGTACAATATGAAGGCGGCTGTGGGATATATTCCCAGAGGGCGCGTCATCGGACTGTCGAAAATTGCCCGCATCGCCGATGCCGTCTCTAAGCGTCTCCAGATCCAGGAACGGATAGGAGCGGATATACGGGATATCATAGAACGGATTACCGGTGCCGGGGATGTGATCGTTCTGTTGGAAGGGGAGCATTCCTGTATGACGGCACGGGGGATCAGAAAACCGGGGACGATTACAAGGACGATTTCCGCATCCGGACGGTTCAGGACAGACGGGGATTTGCGCAAAGAATTTCTTTCCCTGGCGAAGTAATGGATGCCGGTTCCTGTTCGTTGTTCGTTTCAAAGAATAAAATTTAATTGTTTATTCATTTTTGGTATAATGCGGATATGGAAAAGATAAAAAAACAACTGCAGATAATTTTATATGTATGGGTATGGCTCCTTTCTTTTTCCATGGCGGACGCGGCGGAGGCCATTACTGATGAATACTGGATAACGACGGCGGATCGGGGGAAGATTGAACAGCGATACCGCAGCCTCGGTATATACGAAGTGGCAAAGAAGACCGTTTCAAGAAAAGAAGAACAGTACGGAAATTATACTTACCGCGTGTGGTATCCGAAACGGCTGGAAACGGAAAACCGGAAATGGCCCATGGTATTTCTTTTGAACGGGACGACCTCGACCTGTGATCTTGATGAGCCGATTTTTGAACATCTTGCCAGCTGGGGCTTTATTGTCGTGGGCAATACGGACAGGAATACGGGACTCGGATACTCGGCGGAATGGGGACTGGAACTCATGGACAAGCTGGCGGCGGACAGAAAAAGCGTGTTTTTTCAAAAGATTGATGAGGAAAATCTGGGGATCGGCGGCCACTCCCAGGGAGGCGTCGGCGCGGTGAAAACGATTTTATTCCGAAAAGGCGGCGGACGTTTTAAAACGGTTGTCACTGTTTCGGCGGTGACGGAATCATTTGCAGACAAATTAAAAATGAACAGCTGGAAATATGACGCTTCTGCAGTCAATGTGCCGTGGTTCATGGTGAGCGGAGACAGGCTGGATGATCGTCTCATTACACCGCTTCCGGATATGGAGAAGATATTTCAAAAGGCAAAGACAGCGATGGTCATGGGACGGCGTTCCCGTGCGGACCACAGCCATGTGCAGGCCGAAGCGGACGCTTATGTGACGGCATGGTTCCGCTGGCAGCTGGCAGGGGATCGGTACGCGGGGAAAGCATTTCTTGGAAAAGACGCGGAGATACTCACAAATAAGGGATGGAACCATACGGCAAGAAAGAATTTATAAGAGAGGAGCAGAAAAATATTTTTCTTGCGGGGAACTCTCTTTTTTTGTACGATGAAGTCAGCGAGGTGTATGATGAAAAATAAAGAAGAGACTGTTTTAATTACTGCTGTAGACAATGGAAGCACGGTAGAATTGGAAATCAATACGACGCTGCCCCACGAAGAAACAAAGGAAATGCTTGCCGGCGCGGTATGTGCCGTTTATGGCATTTCTGATTTCCATGAGGGGGATGTGGCGTCCTTTTTGGAAGCGCTTGCTGATGAATACAGAAAAGAAGAGAGGTCTCCCCATTCTCCCCTTGTGAATTGAAGCGGGAAGCGCTGTACGGAAGAATTTCTCCTGCGTGGTTACCGGGGAAAGGAATCGGCGGTCCGGCGGCGGAAAAATTGAAAACCAGCGGTAATCCGCTGCTGATGGCACGCGGTAAAAGAGGAGGCGGATCGTGGAAAGAAAAGAATATCTTGAAAGCATGGGTGTCCGAGCGGCCCGGCGCGCTTTCTTTTCCTATACGACCGAGCCGGAGGGAAGCTACAGCATCCACCGCGTATTTATCCGATTCCTCGAAGTAAACCGTATGGATATGGGCCAGGCGGAGGAACCGAAGGCGGCCGCTTTCCTTACGGATTATATCCTGCTCCGTATCTATGTGGCGAAATATGTCCTTGCCGGATATGCAGAAACCTATGCGCCGCTCTTGGATGTATTCCGTGGGTTTGAAAAAGTGGAAAAGAAATTTTCCCTGTTTATGGAACGGGAAACGGCGCCCGGCCATGGCGCGGAACGAAAGTTTCTGCCGCCTGATCTGCAGAGACGCTATGATGAGCGCGGCATGCGGAAGACTATCGAACTTTTTGACAGTATCTCACGGAGGTATGAAGAAAGGGAAGACACGCCGGAACGGGTTATGAAATGTATCGTTGACGAATGCCTTTCCACGATCGCCATACGGAATGAAATATCTTTATCGGCGCCGTCCTTTTGGTTTTTTACCAGAGAAATGAACGGGTACATCAGGTACCTGAACCGTTTTTACAGCGGCCTGATTCCGCCGGCAATTCACGAAAGAATAAAAGCGCCCATGATGGAAGAAGAAACGCGCAGTGATGCTGATGAAGAAAGCGGCGGTTTTAATTATGAACGCGCGGCATACATCATTTTTGCCATTGCCGGTGTGATCTGCGCCCTTATCGCGGCAGGCTCAAGATAGTTTTGCGGCTTTTTTTGAAATATGGTATATTGGGTGCAGCCATACGTGGCGCTTAACTGAAGAATAACGTCAATGGAGATGGATATGCAGATAACAATTGCAGGCGGCTGCGGTGATTTCGGACGCAGCTGCTTTTTTGTTGAAGGAGGGCGCCACGCTTTTATCGTGGATGCGGGAACTTCGACGGACGGACTGGACCGGGTACCTGATCTCACAGCGGAGCAGGTTGCAAGAGCAGAATACCTTTTCATCACCCATTCGCACCGGGACCATACGGGGGCGATCGGATATTTCGAGTCTCTCGGCTTTGCGGGATCCGTGCTTCTGACGAACCAGACATACCGGCAGATGAAAGAGAAGCCGGGGAATACGATGATTCTTGATTCGACAGCGCCCGAACTGGAATTGGAACGGGATTTCAGTTTCCGCTGGGGGCGGAGCGGCCATTGTGCCGGTTCCGTGTGGTACGATATTTCCTGTGAAGGGAAAAAATTGTTCTTTTCGGGGGATTACCGAAGCGATGACCCTTTTTATGTCTGTGATGATGCGGAAGGGAAAACGGCGGATGTGGCCGTCCTTGATGCAGCATATCCGGGTGATCGTACGGGGGCAGATATGCGCCGGTCGGTTCTTGATAAAATATTGGAATTGGTGTGGCGGGGGAAACCGCTTCTTCTTCCTGTGCCGCATTTCGGCAGAGGGCTTTCCATCGCGGCATATTTCCGTAATAAAGGAAGTATGGAGATTCCCGTGCATATGGCTCCCGGACTTTATGACGAATGGCTGCGTCTGGGGCGGAGAAAATATTTCGTCCGCCGGGAAGTGCTTGCCCTTCCCAATGAAACGTTTTCCTTATGGGACGGAAAAACGATTCATGACAATGGGGTTTATTTCCTTACCGATGCCCAGTTGTCGCGGTCAGAGAACAGGAAACTCATTGAGCGGCACCCTGAACTTTCACTGCTCATGACAGGCAGCATCCATGGCTACGGCAAAGCGAAAGATTATTATGAAAGCGGCAGGGCGGAACTTGTCCTCTGGCCGAACCATATGACGGAAAGGGAAATGTGGGAGCTTGCCGGGAAAAATCATTTCAGAAAAATTATTCCTTATCACAGCACGGACCGGAAACCGGAGTCTGATGTATTTTCTTTATAAGAGAAATGAATAAAAAGAAATACGCAGTCAGGAATATTCATGGTATAATGAAAAAAATAAAATCCTTCAAAAGAAAAGAGAGGCGGGATTTCTATGTTGAAGTATAAGAATATTCTTGTTCCTTATGATGGTTCTGCCCACGCGAAAAAGGCGATGGCGCAAGCTGCGGATCTGGCGGCTGCCGGCGAGGGTACGAAGCTTTACATCGTGTCCGTGTGCAATATGGTTTCCGCCATGAGCAATTTTGACCAGGTATCCATTGCGGAAGGCTGCCTTACTTCCAAGCTTTCAGGGGATCTGGAAGCGCAGTGCCGCCGCGATTTGAAAGAAGCTGCCGCTATGGTTCCTGAAGGTGTGGCGCATGAAACGGTTTTTGAAATCGGTTCGCCCGGACCGGTCATTCTCAGTATTGCTGAAGATAAAGGGGGCGACCTCATCGTCATGGGAAGCAGGGGACTCGGTCCGCTGAAGGGCATTTTCATGGGATCGGTTTCCAGCTATATCGTAAGCCGGGGCAAGTATCCCGTGCTTATCGTAAAATAATTTAAGACTCGGCGGTGGTGGAAACGAAATTCTTTTCATCACTGCTTTTTTATTGACAGGCGGGAGTTAAGTTATGACTCACTTTAAATGGCTGAAAAAAGAAATACCCCGTTGGGTGAAGGAAGAAATTATTACCCGTGAAGCGGGAGATTCTCTTATTTCTTTATACAGGAATGAAGAACGCCATTCTCATGGCGAAGGGCTTTTCGTGCTGGCTGCCGTATGTTTCCTCACCGGTCTGATTTTCATCTGCGCCGGCGTATGGAACGGTCTTTCTCAGGATGAGCAGTTTATGATGGCTCTTGTGCCTTTGGTGCTGTCCATTCTTATTATTGCGGCGATTTTGTGGCAGGATCGTCCTGTGATGGATCGAATTCCGGCAGAAAGCGTCCGCTTAGAAGAAGCTGAAAATACAGCAGAGCTGCTTTCCGGGGAAACAGGGGGAACGGTTTCTGCCGGAAGCGGAATCGAAGAAAATACCGCGGCGGGAAATAAGGGAAAAGATCTGTCTTCTCTTCTTCCTTCCGTTTCTTACCGCCACCGCGTACCTGATGTTATTCGGGAGGCGGCCGGTGTTTTTCATGGCGTGGCGGTCTTGTGCGCCGTATGGATGGTAAATGAGTCTTTCAAGCTGTCGGGGGATTGGTTTGTTCTTGCAGCGGTGTCCTGCGTATTCCTTCTTCTGATGAGCTGGGCGTTTCCTACAGCAGGACTCGGTATGGTCTATATGGCGTCGTCTGTTCTTGTGTACCGTTTATCACCGTACCGGGGATGGCCGGAAGCGGCGGCATGGGTGTTTCTTGTTTTGGCGCTTCCCCTCCTGGTGCGGCTTCTGGGAGAACGGCGTCATAAAGCGGTCGTCTGTTACTCATGGTTTTGGGCAGTCTGCGTACTTCTCCTTATTTACTGGACGGCGTCCAACCTTTTATGGCAGACGATGTTTTTTGCTCTTGCGGCGGCGCTTACCTGGATGGCGGGCAGTATGCTTTCTTCCTGGGGCGCAGCGGCGGAGGCGCTTCGTCTCTTTGGCGGCGCGGCTGTGTTCGGTGTTCTGCTGGAGGGCTCCTGGAGTTCCGTGTGGAAAGGCGTTTCAGGAAATTGGATCTTATGGGTTTTGTTTTTTGTCATTCTTGCTATTGACGCTGTCCTGCTTACCCGGATGGGTATCAAACGGAACCGGCTGGCTGCTCTCGGAGGTTTTACGCCTTTTGTCATGCTTGTGGCGGCATCCCTTGCCGTTTTTGAAACAACCGGTGTGTCTTCTGCCATCTTTGTATCCATTTTTACCGCGTTTCTTGCCGTGGCAGTTATCGGGAAAGGGTATCGGAGCGATTCCAACCTGCTGAAATGGGTCGGCGGATGTCTTCTGGCTGCGGCAGGTGCTGTGCGTGTCCTTGATGCGGCGCTTTCCTTCGGACAAAGAGGAATATTTTTCCTCGTCATCGGCGCGGCTGCTATCATTGTGTGCTGCCTGACTTTCCTTCCCCATGCCGTGAAGAAGATAAGGCGGAAACCGGGAAGGAAGACTGTACGACGGGATCGGCAGCCGGCAGCACCTGCGGATCAATCGGCGTTATTGTCCGATCTGACGGAAACGGGGCCGGAAAGGAAAACGGAGGAAGGAGGGGAACGCCGTGAATAGAAAGTACAGTTTGCTTCTCGTCCTGATCACTGCCGTTTTTGAACTTGCCTTTTTGGTATGGACAAGGGCGGATTACCGTTCCACCCTTCTTGACGGAGAGGAATATGAGGTGCCGGCGGCGATCGAATTCCATGGGAACTTTTATGACAGGAATTACATAGCGGTGAACGTACCCATAACAGAAACGAAGTGGGAAGGAGAGCGGGAACCGGAAACAGGAGAAACGATTTACCTGGTGATCCGTAAGGGGCAGAAGGGAGCGCTTATTCTTGATCATGCCCAGCCTGCCCAGCCCAGCGGAAGTTATATCAAAACGCGGGCACTCCGCATCATGGATGGCACCGTATATTTCAACTTCCCGGCAGACCGCATGTACATGGCGCCGGAGCAGCTGAAGAAACTGTCCGTCGTGGAACTTTCCGAACGGGTACAGGTGCCTGAAGACAATGGAAAAACAAAAACAGCCATGAAGAATGAAATTACGGCACTTGTCAGGGTGAAGGACGGACGTGCTGCTATTTCCAGAGTTCTTGCCAATGGCGGGCCTGTGGAACAGATATTTACAACCGTCGGGAAAAATTTATCTGTGAAATACGCGACCAGCAAAGACGAAAAAGACCAGTATAATGAAAAAAGATTCTTTACCGCTGCTGATATGGATAAGAACGGTAAAGAATCAGATAATCAATCGGAATAAGGAGGCAGCGATGTACTTAATTCTTATGCGGCATGGGGAAGCTGTTCCCCAGACAGAAGATGTGCCGAACAGAGAAAGACGGCTGACAAAAGAAGGAAAGAAACAGGTGCGGACCACATCGCGCATGCTTGCCCGATTTTTGAAAGACCGGCCGCTCCGCATTTTCGCAAGCCCTTTCATGCGTACCCGCCAGACGGCGAGGATCTTATCGGAAGAATGTTTTGCCGAAGGGCTCCACCTGACGGAAGAACTTTTACAGGGGGATTTCAGGCGGATTGAGAATCATCTCATAACGGACGGAGGCCCGCTGGCCTTAGTGGGGCACCATCCTTTCATTCAGTCCTACCTTCTTGAAGCGGCAGGGGCGGGCATTCAGCCTGATTTGGCATCTATCTCCGTTGTTGACTATGATATGGCGTGGAAACAGGGAAAACTCATTGCCTATTTCACTCCGGCTTTGAAAAAATTGAAAAAGGAAGACTGATGAAGAAACTACTTACGATTGCCGGTTCAGACTCCTCCGGCGGTGCAGGGATACAGGCGGATTTAAAAACCTTTGCTGCTCTTGGCGCCTACGGCATGAGCTGCATCTGCACACTCACCGCGCAAAATACGACTGGTGTTTCCATGGTGGTGAATACTCCCGTGGAGATGGTGACCGCCCAGCTGGAAGCGGTATACAGCGATATTCCTCCGGACGGAGTCAAAACGGGCATGCTCAGCACCCCTGCCATCGTTTCGGCAGTGGCGGAATTTCTCTGCGGACACAAAGGACCGGCAATTGTCGTTGACCCTGTCATGGTTGCCACCACAGGCGCCGTTCTTTTGGAAAAAGAAGCCATTGAAATATATAAAGACATTTTGATTCCTGAAGCGGATCTCATCACGCCGAACATTCCCGAAGCGAAAGTATTGTCAGGACTGGAAATAAAAACGGAAAAGGATATGGAAAACGCGGCGGAAAGAATAATGGAATACGGCTGCCGCGCGGTTCTTGTGAAAGGCGGGCACCTGGTTTATGATGCAGTAGATATCCTTTTTGACGGGAAACAATTTTATCGTTATGAAGGAAAGCGGATTAAAACGAAAAACACCCACGGTACGGGCTGCACGCTTTCCGCAGCGCTCGCCGTCAAACTGGCGGAAGGAAAAACACTGCCGGTGGCTACTGCGGAAGCAAAAGCATACCTCACCGGCGCTATCGAAGCGGCAAAAGACGAAACCATCGGACAGGGGAGCGGCCCCGTTCGTCATTTCTGGTTCTGTAAGACACATGGAGGATAATAATGCACACTTTTTTTGCGTACCTCGCAAGAATGAAATATATACAGCGCTGGGGACTTATGCGGAATTCCTTTCCGGAAAATGACGCGGAGCATACCTTGCAGACCATCATGATTGCCCACGGACTTGCAGTGATCCGTGAAAAAATTTTTCATGAATCCTGTGATGCGGAGCATTGCGCCATGCTGGCCGTTTATCATGATGCAGGGGAGGTCTTTACCGGCGACATGCCTACCCCCGTGAAATACTTTACAGAAGATCTGCATGACAAATATAAAGAAATAGAAGATAAAGCAAGAAGGCGCCTTTTGGAAACGCTTCCCGACGAATTGAAAGACACCTACCGACCCTATATTCTGGACATGGAAAACGATCCTTTATGGCCGCTGGCGAAAGCGGCGGACACATTGTCGGCATACCTGAAATGCGCTGAAGAAATACAGGCGGGGAACAGCGAATTTGAAGAAGCTTTCCGCACAACGGAAAATAAATTAAAAAATCTGCACCTGAAAGAAGTGGACTGGTTTCTGGAACACTTTGCCGGCAGTTTTGCTCTTACTTTAGACGAGATGAATCGAATGTAAAATAAAAAAGTAAAGTGTGTTTTGGAAGAGGCACTTTACTTTTTTTATTATTCGGCATAGCAGCAGATATGGTGGAGATAGTAAAGGGTGGCGTATTTCTCTTTTGCTTTTTCAGGCAGGTGTTTATAAAAAGAGTGGGTGATCAGGGTATCTTTATGGACTCCCTTTTCCATGGCGTGGCTGATACGGGAGGCTCTTTCTTCATGGATTCCTGTCCAGGCAACGGCGTCCGGAAACGGGCCGGATCCCGGAATGATGAGTTTTTCTGCTCTTCCCGCATCGGCAGCAATCGCAAGGTCAAGAGAAAAATTCCAGTCTGCCTGCCGGCATATTTCGTTGCATAGCTCCAGGATCTGCCTGCATGAAGAAAACAAATCCAGCGCGTGAAGGTAATCTTTTTCCGTGTCGGCGGACAGGATAAGAAGTATTTCGCCCAGCAGGGGGTGGATGTCTTCCTGGTTTTTACTGTTTTGAAAAAGCGGATACAGTTTTTGCAAAAAGATATAACATGCTTCCTGGAAGTGGACGAAAGGGAAGAATGTGCCGTCCCGCCGCTGCGGGATCAGTTTGAGGGAGATAAAGATCTTTGTGCTGTCAGAATTGTTCATGGGTCTGCCGTTCCTTGAGTGCGTAGATCATCGTGCAGTAATTGTCGGGATTGGAAGTAATCAGGCTGTTTACCACATCCATGATAAATATATCGCCGCTGACGGATATCTTTTCTTTTTCAAGAGTATCCAGGTAGAAACCGAGATTTTCAGAAAGCCCTTTTCCTTTGCTGTAAAAGAGCATACAGAGCCATTCTCCATTAGGGACGAATCGTATTTTTGCTTTGTCATACAGCTGGGGTGTATCTATTTTCAGGAAATATTTCGTTTCAGAGAAATTCCTGGTCTTTATATTCTCTTCGGGAAGAAGGGCGCCTAAGAGGTAATGTGGCCATTTCTGCCCGTTAAATCCTTCTAAAAAGAGATTGTTCGCGATATCGGAAGAAGAGGATTCATGGGCGGCGTCGATTTTTGATTTTTCGGAAAAGAGAATGAACCATTCCGGAAGGTAAAGGGAAAATAGAGTTCTGGGAGGATGTTTTTCAGATAAGCTGTAATAATAACGAAGATTATCTATGGTGCTGACTATGGCCTCGGTTTCTTTTCCGCGGGCCCGCAGGTCATTTATGATTTCATTATACTTCTGTATAGCGTCCGTATGATGGCCGCTGTGAATAAAACTCCGGATCTCTTTCAGCGGGACGCCGGCATGTTTGCCGAAGAGAATGCGGGTCAGTATCAGGGATTGCTCGGGAAGATAGTAGCGGTATTTGTTTTTTCCAATATAAGCGGGGGTTAAAAGTCCGATTTCATCATAATGTTTAAGCGTATCTACAGTGGTGTGAGTCAGTTCGCTGAATTTACGTATAGTCAGATATTTTCGTCCACTTTTCATAAGACCTCCTGGCCGGTTTGACTTGGGAGTTACCCACTGCTTTATAATAACATAATAGAAAGAAGAGGCTCAAAAGGAAATAAGCGGGAAAAACTGTTCAAGGCAGCTGAGGATGTATGGGAAAGGATGTGATGCGCTTGTACCGCAAATTGATTTTATCTGTTCTGATCACGGGTATGGCAGCCGTTTTGGCCGGATGCGGGATACATACTGCGCCGGAGAGGGAAGAAAATCATGCTGCGCAAATTGTTAATGCCGAATTTCCTGTAACGATTGAAAATTATAACAGCGAAGGTAAAAAAGTCAGCACTGTTTATCAAAAACCGCCGACACGCATTATTGCGCTCTGGCAGAATTCCATTGAAACGCTGCTTGAACTGGGAGCGGGTGAACAGATCGTTGCGGCAATCGGCATTGATGATGAAAGGCATCTGACGGAAGAAGACCGGGTTCTGTTCCGGCAGCTGCCGATGACAGTGCCGAGGACGATCGGACAGGAAAAGGCGCTTGCCATGAATCCGGATTTCATTTTGGGATGGCTTTTTGATTTTACAGGGAAGGCTAATTCAGTGGGAACCTGGGATTTCTGGCACCAAAGAAGTGTGCCGGTATACATGACGCTGACCAATATGGCAGATTTTTCTGAAAAGCATGTCATCGAAGATGAACTGAAATATATTTCCGATGTGGGAAAGATCGTAGGAAAGCGGCAGAAGGCGGACGAAATCACAGGAAAGATACAAAAAGATTTACAGATCAAAATAGAAAAAGCAAAAAACGCGCCGAAGAAACAAAAGGTTCTGATCATCAATTCCCTTTCGAAAGGACTTTACATTTACACGCCCCGCACCCTTGCCGGAGATATTGTGACAAGGCTTGGCGGTGATGTGATCGGCAAAGAAGCGGAAGACGTGGGAAATGCGGAAATTCTCGGCTTTGAAAGTCTGATGGTGGAAAATCCGGACGTAATCTTTATCCAATCTGCGCCGGAGAGGGATGAAAATGTACTGCAGGGGGTGTATGACCATCCGGCGTTTCGACAGGTACCGGCAGTCTTAAATAAAAGGGTGTATACCATTCCTTTTTATACTATCCGCTGTCCGGCGGTGCGCGTCAGTGATGCCATTACTATTTTTTACAGGGGACTTTATCCGGAGGATGTATAGCAGTAAAGTGGCAGGCCGGTGGGAGGCCTGCTTTTTGCTTGCTTGTAAGCAGGGGGAAAATAAAAAACAGTTTAGAAATACAATGGATAAAACGGGGTTATTTATAATATTTTGTTAATTAAGTATTGACCTGAGGGTTACCCTCTACTTTATAATAGGAACAAACAGATCCGGAGCGGATTGAAAACAGAAAAGAGGATGACGATGATGAAAAGAAAAAAATTATTGGCAGTCATAATGTTGGCTTTATCTGCAGCCGTATGCGGAGGAATGGACGCTTCCGCTGTCTGGCAGATGGATGAAGTCAATGTCGTCGGGGAACGCTATGATGCGGACAATGCGCAGTCCGCGCCGATAGCATCGGGACTGATTGGGACGAAACAGGAAGTGGGTGCTTTGGGTAAAAAGGATGTGCTCGATGTTCCGTTCCAGCAGATGACTTTTACAAAACAGGCCATAGAAACGTTTTCCCAGCCGGGAAGAAGTGCAATGGATGCACTTTCTTTATCTCCGTCAGTGAGGACGACTAAAGGTTCTATGGATACAAATCTCTATATTCGTGGTTTTTCAGCTGGCAGCGGCAGTTGGACGCTTAACGGAATTCCGAGTATGAGTCATCAAATGACCATGCCAACCAATTATATGGATAAAATGGAAGTTCTATCCGGTCCTAATATCGGTGTAAACGGGGTAGGCATATTTATGGCGGGATCTGTTGGCGGCACAGTAAGTGCAACAACGAAGAAAGCACAGGATAAACCCAATTTCAGTGCAGGACTCTCCTGGGCAAGCGATTCCTATTTCACGGAAACTATAGACTTGGGAAAACGCTTTGGCGGCAATAATGAATGGGGGGTCCGTATTAATGCATTACATGCAAACGGAGATCTGGCAGTTGACGGTACGAAAGATAAGAAACGGGATATAGCGATCAATATCGACCATAGGGCAAAGCGGAGCAAGAGCAATATTTTCTTCAGTTATGACTATGATGACCAGTATGGACGTTCGAATACCATTGGATTAGGATCTTTACCGGCGCTGCCCAAAGTTCCTAAAAATACGAATAATTTATCTCCGAAATGGTCTAATGATAAATATGAAAATACAACTTTCATTTTGAATCATGAACAGTATCTGAATAAAGACCTGACTTGGTTCGCTAATTTTGGCTGGCGTTGGGAAAAATACTCCAGCTGGCTTCAGCAGTGGTCAGGCCGCGTACTTCAAGATGTGAATGGAAATTATAAGGGAACCTATACACAGATGCCTGTATTTCATCATTACACTTATTTCAATACGGGTTTTAAAGGGAATTTTATGCTTGGCGATTGGAAGAATGAATGGATTGCCAGCATAGATTTCACGCGTTTCAGCCGGTACAGAGATAATAATGTAACCGCCGCAAATAAATATTCGATTACAGGAAATATTTATACTGGGACATCTTCTGCAAAACCGCAGGTTGTATGGGATCCTGTAACTCATCATTTTAACTCCATCATGCGAGGATGGACTTTGATAGATACCATTTCCAGTCCGGATGAAAAATTACATTTGACTTTCGGCTATCATGGACATGAAGTGGATAATAACAATTATGTGAATAACAGTCGTGTTAAATCTGACGCTAAAGCACCTATTCTGGGGTTGACATACAGATTTACACCGAACATATCTTTCTATGCAAGTCATACGGAAAATTTCGTAGAAGGCAGTTCAGTCGGTAATCGTTATACCAATAGAGGGGATATTCTCCCGCCGTCTAAAACGAAACAAAATGAATTTGGCTTTAAATTTAAGAACGGTACAGTATTAAATACCTTAAGCTTTTACGAAATTAAAAAGGCAAATGGAATAGCAGTTCCAAATGCTGACGGAACAGAAACGTATAAACTGGACGGTCAGCAGAGGAACAGGGGAATAGAATTTTCCACAGCCGGCAGCATAGGAGAAAAATGGAGCTATATATGGGGTGTGTCCTATATGGATGCCAAACAGACAAAGACCTATAAAGGGCTGAATGACGGAAGAAGAGTAGATGCGCTGCCGAAGTGGAGCAGTGATTTGGCGCTTGTATACAAACCCAATGATGATTTACGCTTCATCGGGCGGCTGAGTTATACCGGATCCGCATTGATTAGGAATACAGCAAGCTATGCAAAGCCGCTGAAAATTGGCGGACAGACACTGGTAGATCTCGGCGTTTCTTGGGATACCCATTTCGGGAGACAGCCTGTGACTTTGTCCGCATGGTGCTATAACCTGCTGGATAAGGATTACTGGTATGCTTCCGGTGGAAATAATATCGGCCTCGGTGCACCAAGAACCTTTGCGATTTCTGCACAGTTCAATTTCTGATGGAAGAAATGAAAATAAGCCATTATGGAAAAGATAAATCCATGATGGCTTATTTTTGTTTTTATTGAAAGAAATAAAAAAGTTCATAGTATATAATAGAGAAAAATGTGCTTTATGTGAGCACAAAATGAAAAACATGAAAAGAGTTTGCTGTGCTTCGGGCTGTTGACGGGAGAGAAGATGAGAAAACATATACATGTCGGAATGGATGTAGGTGCATCGGCAGTGAAATGCATCGTTTTAGACACCGGCGGTAAAATTCTTTGGCGGCAGTATATTCATCATGACTGCCGTGTGATGGAGACTGTGGAACGGGTGATGACCGATCTGGTGGCTGTGTATGAAGGAAGTGAAGCATTTCTTTGCATGACCGGACAGGGGGGAGAGGACATCGCTGAACGCTTCGGCGTGTCCTTTATACCGGAGATTGCTGCACAGTCGGATTATCTTTCCCGTTTTGGCAGAGATGTGGATGCAGTGATTGAGATTGGCGGGGAAAGTGCGAAAATCACTTATCTGCATCCGGTGGTGGATCAGCGGGTTAATCGGATATGTGCCGGCGGTACGGGTGCGTTTCTGGATCATATGGCAAAGCTTTTGGGAACAGATATCATGGGACTTAATGATCTTGCCGGCAGAGGGACGAAAGTGTATCCTGTCGCGTCAAGATGCGGTGTTTTTGCAAAAACGGATATCCAGGGGCTGCTGAATGAAGGAGCAGAAAAAGCAGATGCGGCACTATCCCTGTTTCATGCCGTGGTTGCCCAAGTCGTGTCCGGACTTTCCCACGGCCGGCCGATAGAAGGACGTGTCGCTTTTCTGGGAGGACCGCTGACATTCCTTCCGATACTGAGAAAATGTTTTGCGGAAGAGCTTTCTCTTGACGGGGATCATGCGGTTCTTCTTCCCCAAAGTGAATATTACCTTGCTTTTGGCGCAGCTGTTTCAGCTGAAAAATCGGAACCGGCCAATCTAAAAAATGTGAAACTGCATATGGAAAAAGAAAGGGCGGACTCCATTTCTTCCGTGGAAATGGTGGAAGGTCTTTTTTCTTCTCCGCAGGAGTATGAAGATTTTGTGAAAAGACATGCCGCTGCCGCGGTCAGACGATATCCTTTGTCAGAATATACCGGGGCTGTGTGGATGGGCATAGATGCCGGATCGACGACTTTAAAGGCTGTACTTATTGACAAGGATGGTGCGATACTCAGAGAGTGGTATGGCAGTCATCGGGGAAATGTGATTTCCCGGGCGAAAGAAATTCTGCTTGCTATGTATGAGGTGCTGCCTTCTCAGTGCTGCCTGGCGGGTGTCGGAGTTACCGGTTATGGGGAAGGACTTCTCCGTAAGGCGTTCTGTTTGGATACAGGGGAAGTGGAAACTATGGCACATCTTCGGGCTGCCAGATTTTTCTGCCCGGAAGTGACGGCACTTTTGGACATCGGCGGACAGGATATGAAGTACTGCCGATTAAAAGATGAAAGGATAGACCATATTTCTTTAAATGGAGTCTGCTCCTCCGGCTGCGGTTCTTTTCTGGAATCTTTTGCAGATCATCTTCACATGGATATTAAGAAATTTGCAAGGCAGGCGGCATTGGCAGAGAAGATGCCCGATCTGGGAAGGCACTGTACGGTTATTATGAATTCTTATGTGAAAAAGGTGCAGAACCGCGGTGTGGGATTGGCAGATCTTGCGGCGGCACTTTCCGTATCGGTGGTCAAAAATGCGCTCTTCAGCGTCATTCAGCTGGAGTCTGCTGAAGAGCTGGGGGATCATATCGTGGCGGAAGGCGGTACCTTTTATAATGACGCGGTACTCCGCGCTTTTGAACGTCTGACGGGAAAGGAAGTCATCCGTCCGGATATTGCGGGCCTCATGGGTGCCTATGGAATGGCGCTTAAAGCCAAAGATCAATTCGGAGAACAGCATACTTCTTCCCTGCCGGGCGCTGCGGAAATAAAAGCGTTCCGTGTGGAAACGGAAAACCGGACCTGCCCCGGCTGCGGCAATCATTGCGCTGTCAGTGTGCGCCGTTTTTCCGGCGGTGAAATTTTTGTGACGGGAAATCGATGCGGAACGGGAGAAATCATACTGACCGGAGAAAGAAATAAGACATCCTGTCCGGATGTGTACCAGTGGATAAAAGATCATGTATTTAAAAAAGAAGCGCCTGAAGGGAAGTGCAGGGGAATTGTGGGGATACCCGCCGCTTTGGATATGTGGTCGGATTTTCCTTTTTGGGCGGGATTTTGGAACAGCCTCGGATATCGTGTAATGACATCGGAATGGAATGAAGAAGATGCGAGACAGGCGGCGATGACCATTCCGCAGCGCGTGCACTGTCATCCCTGTATACTGGCTCATGGGCATCTGCAAAATCTGATCCGGCGGGAACCGGATATGATCTGGTTCCCCGCACATACAAGAGCGTGGCACAATTCGTTTACCGATGAAAAACGGCATGCACTCTACGGCCATGTATTGGCAAAATTTATGAAAAAACAAATTGCGAAAGCCAAAATTCCCTATCTTCATCCCACGCTTCCGGAGTTCGGTATGAAAAGACTGGGAAAAGTTCTTGTACGGAGACTGCCGCAATTTTCGGAAGAGGATATAGAAAAAGCAGTGGAAGCGGGATATGAAAGATTAGCACGGTATGAACACGAGTATAAAAAAGAAACGGAAAAAGCACTTTTGTGGGTAAAAGAAAACCACAGGACAGGTATTGTACTCACCGGTAGACCTTTCCATGGGGACGTACAGATCCACAAAGGCATTCCTTACATAGCAGAGACTTTAGGTGCGGCAGTATTATCCGGGGAAGGACTTGCACTTCTTGAGAAAGATCACCTGCCGGGCGGGGCCCGGTCATCCTCTTACCTGCTGCGGAAAGCCTGTGAAAGAGTGATCAGGGAAGACAGTTTGGAACTCGTAGCGCTGCGTTCTGTCAGCTGTGGCTTGGATAGAGAGGCAGCAGATGAAGTGGAAAAGAAATTGAAAGGAAAAGGAAAATTCTATACGGTGCTCAGTCTGGATCAGGGAACAAATACGGGAGCCGTAAAAATACGGCTGAGAACACTTTTGGCGGAAATAGAAGAAAGAAACGCTTTTTGCAAAGAACGGTGAGAAGTTTTTTGACTTGATATGCCGTACCTGAAAAGATGCGGCCATTCTTTTTCGCTTTATGGATCCGGGGAAGATTGCCGGGAGAAAGGTTTTACTGGTGCATTGGTACGCGTTTTTTTATATTTCATTCCTCATGTATAATGGAATGGAGTAAAAGTCAGGAGCGGGAAAGCAGCCGCAGCGGATAAGGCCGATTATAGACAGGGCATGGAGGGAATCATGACAGAAGAAGAATACCATCGGATCGTACGAAGAGAAAAAATATTTTATGCCGTCCTTATTATCGCGTGGTGTTTTGCTTTTGCAGTCTGGTTCACCATCGGATTTCCCAAAGCGAAGTGGGTGCTGATTGGCGGAGGGACGCTGATATACCTGTACTTGAAAAGCACCTTCACAGGACTTCCCTGGTCGAGGCGGCTGGTCAAACCTCATCCGGTGCGGATGGAAGCGCAGGAAGAAATTGGGACAGAGGAAGACTATCCTCTTGTTTCGGAAACGGAAAGAAAAGGGTATACGACGCTGGCAGAACTTTGTCTGGCGGAAGAAACGCAGAAGAAGCTGGCATCTTTTTTTGAGACATTGAAAGACTATTCAGGTGCGGGAGAAGATGGGGAGTATGGCAGCACGCTGTTCTATGTGATGGAGTACATGGATGAGGAAGCCCATATTTTTTTTCTGATGGGGCTTGATTGGAAGCAGGAGGTGGAAACACTGGAATGGCGGATCGAAAGCGCGCTTACAAAAAATTTCGGCGTGTCTGCCGACCTGCCGGATTTCAGAACGTATGGAAACAAGTCAATTTCCGCCCCTTCTGTTTTTGCCGACTATGACAATGCCCTGCGCAGGAAAGGATTTCAGCTGGGCTTTATAGATGTGGAATGTGATGAATATGTCATATTTGTCCATCGGACAGCGGACAGGGACAAGGCGGAAGACGCCGTACATCGGATTGGATACAGGTATAGGGAAGTGGCGGATCTGGCATTATGAAAAACAGGAAATCAGGAGACGCCGGTATGAAATACGATCCGGCGCAGGTTAGAGTCCATGAAGCATACACGGTGGCAATCAGGGATCTGGGTGTTCACGGGGAAGGGATCGGGAGTGTGGACGGATTCACCGTATTTGTTCACGGGGCGCTTCCCGGGGAAACGGTCACCGCGGAAATCACTCTGCTGAAAAAATCTTATGCTGTGGGGGAACTGCTTTCCATAGAGCAGGAATCCCCTTTCCGCGTGGTGCCGAAATGTCCCGTTTATGAAAACTGCGGCGGCTGCCAGCTTTCCCATCTCACCTATGAGGGGCAGCTCGATATGAAATACCGCCGTGTAAAAGATGTGATAGAGCGTATCGCCGGCGAATCGGGAGATCTGGTGAGGCCCGTGCTTCCGGCGGCGCATCCTTTCGCGTACAGAAATAAAATGGCCGTACCGGCAGGCCTTGTAAAGGGGAAAGCGGCACTCGGCTGCTACCGGCAGGGAAGCCATGACATCATACTGGTTTCCTCCTGTGCTATCCAGAAAGAAGAAAATAACCGCCTGCTCCGGTTTGCCCGGCGGTTTATAGAGAAGTACGGGATTTCCGTCTATGATGAAAAGACACGGAAAGGAAGCCTGCGCCATGTACTGGGGCGTGTGGGTGATGACGGAAAAGTGATGGTCGTTCTTGTGACCGCTTCCGAAATCCTTCCGGAAGAAAAGCGGTGGATAGAAGAAATACAAAAGGAAATGCCCGAAGTTGTTTCCCTCTGGCACAATATCCAGCCCAAGCCGGGGAATACGATACTGGGGGCGAAGATCCGACACCTCTGGGGCAGAGAAACGCTCACTGCCTCTCTTTGCGGACTGCAATTTGAAGTATCCCCGTACTCCTTCTTTCAGGTGCATAAAGAGCAGGCAGAAATTCTCTATGAAAAAGCATTGGCATACGCCGATCTGAAAGGCGGAGAAACCGTCATAGACGCCTACTGCGGCACAGGCACCATTTCCCTCTGCCTGGCGAAAAAAGCAAAGCAGGTCATCGGCATAGAAATCGTAAAGCCCGCCATAGAAGACGCCAAAAAGAATGCAAAAAAGAACCATATGGGAAATACGGAATTTTACGCGGCCGACGCGGGAAAACTTATGCCGCAGCTTTACCGGCAAGGGCTGGTTCCCGATGTGATCGTCATGGATCCCGTCAGAGCAGGCTGCAGCGAAGAAGTATTAAAGGCGGCGACAGGCATGAATCCCAAGCGTATCGTCTATGTTTCCTGCAATCCCGCCACCTTTGCCAGAGATGCGAAGATTTTAAAATCAGAAGGCTACGAAATCAAAGAAATCCAGCCGGTGGACATGTTCCCCCAGACCATGCATGTAGAGACAGTGGCATTGCTGATACGAGGAAATGACTGAAACGTGAAAACATGTCGGAAATAGAAAGGTTTCAAGCATTTACCCATTAACTTATGAGGATAGTGGTTTTCATCCGGTTATTTGATGCTTCGTCCAAAATCAATTATAATTGGTCGAAAAAATTATGATGGACGAATGAATATCTTAAGACAGGGAAAATACATGGCATCGGACGAAAAGTGTTTTGAGGAAAAGATTTTTATTGGAGTATGCGCTCCGCTATGCCATGATGTACTCTGATAGCGAATGACTTCTATACAAAACAAGTGAATTTGGATAAAAACTATTGCAAAGATTCGTATTAATAATCTTGTGTTATTTTGGAACATAAGATCAGTAAATTTACGTACTGTTCTTCCGGTATTGTCATATATGGTAAAATAGCATTTGTGAAGTGTAATTAAATTTATATTGTTTTAGACGAGGAGATTATTATGGGATTGATGGATATCGTTAAGAAGCTTCTGACCGGTGCGACAGATGAGGAAAATGCAAGAAATAAGGCGAGGATGAGAGAGCTTTTCAACGAGTGTGTGCCGGAAGGGGATAAGTATACGCTGATATACTGCCATATGGAGGATTTTACGGATGCAGTCGTTGTTAAAGTCACGACGCACAGTAATTTCATCGTAGGATATAAACCGGGAGAAGTGGTTGTGGTGCCTGTAGATGCGGAGCTGAAAGGGCATGAGGAGCCGGTTGTGTTCAATAAAGAGAATGGCGGACAGATTAATTCCACCCTGGTGGGATACTGCACCGCTTCCAAGCCGGATGTTACGTTCCAGTTTGAACCGATTACTTATGAACCGGGAATCAAACGCGGTAGCAAGTATGCTGTATCTGTCACGCAGTCCCATGCGGAGGTGTCTGCTTTCAGGAAATTCTTCAAGCAGGGATTGTAATTTCGGGATTGATAGAATCCGGTCTGTGGGATAGGGAATCTCTTTATTCCTATTCCATGGGATAATGAAATATGCAACAGTAAAAGGTCAGACGTGTTCATTCTTGGATGTGTTCTGATCTTTTTGTATGCTACAAATCGGTGAAATAATTGAGAAAAAGCGGTCTGGAAGGAAATTGTAAAGTATTTCTTCTTATGCTATGTTTGCGCTGCGAAAGACAAGCGTAGAATCATAAGGGAATTGATTGCGGATACAAAAAATCCGACACAATAGCATATGCCGAAAGCCGCATCAAAAATGAATTTAAAAAGCCTGTCAGTCAGGGATTATCTGCAGACCTCCGGTGATAGGGATTCTATACAAGATCTTTTGCTTCGCCCATCCGGACATTTCATTGCAGAAGACACAATAAAGAAAAGTAAAATAATAGAATAACAGACGCTCGTTTCTGCTATAATTAAAGAAATATAAAAGGAACGAGGTCACTATGAAAACAATATGCGCAGCGCTCGGCATGGCCGCTTTACTCACTTTTTCCGCTTCAGCAGATACACTTACCCTTCCGAAAGGACACGTGCTGGATTTTGGAGATACTGTCGATATTCTTGACGGGAGACAGACATACTTTGGAAAGCAGATGAAAAATTGGGCGGAACACGAAGCAGTTAAAAAGGAGTCGAAACCGCAGGCAGCTGCTATCGGCATTATCGGCGGTGCTGACGGTCCGACATCTGTTTACCTGACGTCCAAACTGGCACCGCATGTATCCCGTCTGGCGGCGGAAGCCTTGGAAGAGTTGCGGGTATACCAGCTTCGGGCAAACACGCCGGAAGCTTTTTACGAATCCCTCGTGCTCTCTTTTTCCGTGGATCATAAGAATCCGGAGAAAGAAAAGAACGGTTTATCACCCTTCGTGAAACTGATGGGAGAAGAAATGACAGGCACGGTGGGCAGCACTGCAGCGAAACAGGCAGCATCTGATAAAAAGAACGCTGCCATACCGTTTGCAGGCAAAATGTGGAAAGAAGCTGAAATCGGAGAGCCGTATAAACAATTTCTGGGGAAAAAGGGGATCCGTCTGTATGTGAGCGGTGAGACCCGCTGGAAAGAAAAGAAATCCCGCGGGGGGAAAGTGTACCGGCTGGCAAAGGTGAAAGCCGGATTATACGCTGGCGGCTGCCTGGTCCCCTTTTTTGCGGAAGGGCTCATTTTGGAAGACGGTAACAGTACGACATACACACTCTTTGCGGGCGATCAGAAATCAGGGGCATACTTTGCGCCTTATGTGGAAAAAGCGGCACGGGAGATGAAATGATGAAGATCAAAATAATGCTGGCGGCTTCGATTCTTTGTGCCATGACGACAACGTGTGCGGGTGCTGCCGATATGACAGACAATATGGGAAACATGGCAGGCTTTCCGTCGATTTCAAGCATAAATATTCCCAAAGATGATAATATCGTTTCCGCTGTATGGAACGGCATTGTGCAGGAAGACACGAAATCTTTCTTTCAAAAAGTGAAGTTTCCAAAGAATACCGATTTTACTCCTCTTGGAAAGGATGGAAAATTCGGACTGCTTACTGTGACGGAAGAAGGAAACAGCGTGCCCGCTTTCGTCATGAACTGCGAATTTGCTCCTGTGGTCGGTAAAGAAGCCATGAAAGATGCTTTTGACGCACCCCGTCTGTCGGGGAAATCGGTTTCCGAACTGTATGGCTGCAACGTGGCTCTTTTGGGCATGGAAAGCGTATTGAATGGTATGTTTCTGGAAATGGCGAAGCGGATCAATGAAAAGCCTGAGACGGATCCCAAGATTCCGTTCAACATGCTTGGTGTCAGTTTCCTGAATGTGGAGCAGATCCACCGCGCACAGGACAGACCCCGTATTTATACAAGCGGCGTGCGTGCCGTTTTCTTCGTTGACGGATTTGCCGTTCCCGTTTACGGAAAAGGCTATGTGATGAAGTACGGCGATAAGTACCGACTCTTTTCCGTTCTGACAACGGACTCCGCCAATGAAATGGTGAAAAAAGCGGCTGACCGCATCGCAGCGGCATCAGTGAAGTAGATATCATCCTGTTTTTTCTGTGACCGGATTTCATCGTCAGGGAATACAGGGGAAATCACAGACTTTTTCCCAAAAAATCACGGGCGGCAGTGTGTTCAAAAAGGAGAAAGGAAAACGGTAGATGATAAAATGTGTCAGAGGAATTTGCTCATAAGAAAAAGCTATGGATTTATACGTCTGTAGACCCCGTAGCTTTTTCATTTGTCCATTTACAATTATTTTTTACGTGGGAAAGTGTATCACTCATGCTGCATCTTAAAAAGAAAATACTATTCTCAATAACGGCTGCAATAATACTTGGCAGCATGCCATTATCAGGGAATGCCCGAGAAGCGGAACCTGAAATAAGTAGCGTTTTTCTCCAGCGAGCACTGGATCAGATGGATGCTTCTGCAGCCGGTCGTACAAAGTACGATGGCTATATTTGGCGTCTCGATGCAAAAGACAGGGATCAATTGCCGCGCAGATTTCGTACTGCGGATTCTGCGTTCCGCTCTGATGTGGATGTCAAAAAAACAGGCAAAGGATTTACGATGACCCCCTCTCGCAAGGGGTTGGATCATCTGAACATATCCGGCAGTGCGGAGTTCTCTGTCGGAGAGTTTAAGAAGCTGGTTTCCGTACTCAAGAAGCAGGCGAACGGGCCAATTTATATTGTGGATCTACGGCAGGAAACGCATGGTATATTTAATGGGAATGCCGTCAGCTGGTTCGGCGCGCGCGATTGGGGCAACATCGGAAAGAACAAAACTGATGTTTTAAAAGATGAGATGAGGCGTTTGTGTGCAGCCAAGGGGAAAAGCCTCATTGTGACGATGCTCGATGAAGGGAAGAAGTCGATTGATCCCAAACTTATGAAGATTAGTTCGGTCATGAGTGAAAGGCAGATGGTGGAACAAAATGGTCTGTATTACTACCGCATTGCAGCAACGGATCATATCTGGCCGTCGCCTGAAAATATTGATGACTTCATCGCCTTCATACGCACGCTGCCGGATCATGCGTGGCTGCATTTCCACTGCCAGGCGGGCAAAGGGCGTACTACGATTTATATGGCTATGTATGATATGATGAAAAATCCTGATATATCACTGGAGGATATTCTCTCGCGCCAATATCTTCTTGGCGGAAATTACATTGCTTATGAAATGGATAAGCCGAAACCGAATCGATGGAAAGCCGCTTATTATCATGAGAAAGCGGCCATGATTGCAAAATTCTATCAGTATGTGCAGGAAACCCATACCAATCACTTTACCATGCGCTGGAGCCGGTGGCTTAAATCTCATCTGACAATGGAAGATGCATCTCCCACGCAAAGCGATTCAGGATCACGTATTCAAGGATGCCCTGGCTGAAAAAAGAATATTCTTTAGGCGTAATGATATTCTTTGCGGCAGGCGATCCAGAAGGAAACTGTCACGAAAAATGCCAGCAGCTTGGCGATGGAAACGGAAAGCCAGATGCCGTCCGTGCCAAGCCATAGAGGAAGTGCTATAACGGCGATGATTTGAAAAACAACGGACTGGAGGAGAGAGATTACGGAAGAGATGAATCCGTTGTTCAGCGCCGTGAAGAAGGCCGAACCGTACATGCAGAACCCGTTCAGGAGGAAGGAGATGGAAAAGAATCGGAATCCCCGAACGGTAAGCGCCGCTAAGGTTTCATCGTAGCCGACAAAAATATTCGCCAGCACGGGGGCGGCGAGATACGCGGAGATAGTGAGGAAAAGACCGGCACCGGCAATGATAAGGAGGCTTTTTCTGAAAATGCTCTGCAGTTCATCGTAGCGGCGGGCACCGTGATTGTAGCTCACGATAGGTGCGGTGCCCATGGAGTAGCCGATATAAATCGCCTCGAAGAAGAAAGCTACATACATAATCATGCCGAAAGCGGCTACGCCGTCCGGCCCTGCGATGGTGATGAGCTGATAATTGTAGAGCATGGAAACGAAGGACATGGAAATATTTGTCAAAAGCTCCGAGGCGCCGTTTGTGCAGGCTTTCCAAAGCGCAGGACCGTCCCATTCGGGTTTCACCAGCTGAAGAGAAGATGTATTTCTTTTTAAGAAGTAAATCAGCGGCAAAAGACCGCCTGCGTATTCGCAGAGTACTGTCGCGAGACCGGCGCCTAAAAGTCCCCAGTCAAAAACAAGAATGAAAAGGGCGTCGAGTACGATATTTGTCATACCCGAGAGGATTGTCATGCGGAGACCGAGAGCCGGTTTTCCGGCGGTAACCATGAAAGATTGAAATACCCGCTGCAGGACGAACATGGGGAGAGAAAGCAGAAGGGTGCGGCCGTAAAGAATGCTGTCTTCCAATACTTCGCCGGAAGCGCCCATTGCAACGGCAAAAAATGGGATCAGGAAGTAGCCGAGTGTGGAAAGAAGGGTACCGAAAGCGCCGGCGGAAAGAACAATAAGAGAAAACAATCGGTTCGCTTTTTCCGCTTGCCCTTCACCCATGGTCTTTGCCACAAGGGCGCTGCCGCCCGAACCGAACATGAATCCGACACAGGCGAAGACCATGATGGCGGGGAAGATCAGGTTGACCGCGGTGAATGCCGTCTTGCCCACATAATTCGACACGAAAAATCCGTCGGCCATGGTGTAGGTGGAAATAAAGATCATCATCACCACGGAGGGCAGGACGAAACGGAAAAGCTGTTCATAATTGAAACGGGAAGAAATATCTGTGTGCATATTTATTTCGATAATTTAAAAACAAAAAAATAGGGACGACATCTATAACGAAGTCATCCCCGCAAAACGCAATGCGTTTTTTGTTGTAATTTCATTATAGGGATAAATAAATTTGTTGTCAAGGTTGTCGTAATGGAAACCAAACTTCAATTATTTTGGTAAGCAAATCAAAAGTACTTTTGATTAAAAGATTATCTGCATATGTAAATTCCCTATATAGTCGAGTTTTAAATTCATCAAGTATATATGCCATATGTTTCTGCATGCCCGGACTTGCTACCAAAAGTTTATACGAATAAAAACAGGTTAGGATTTGTTCAATCGGCTCATTTGCCAGCTTCTTTCGTTGCGTATTTCTGGAAATACCTATTCCTGTAAGTGCATTTTGTAAACATTTACTTGGCTTATGCGTGTTATCTTTCTTCTTCAGTTCATTAATAATACAATTATTATGGGCTGCGGCATTTCTTACAGTTTTAACCTTTTTTAAAAGGAAGCCTACTTTACGCATGGAAGAATCGTTAAATCGTTTAGCACAGAATAGATAAAAGTAAATATATGTTCCAAATGAAATTAATTCAATGAATACCCAAACAGGCATATTCGCTTTATATTTTTGAAACATATCTTTACAATAGGGACTATGCAAGCTCTTGTCGAGTCCCTTCTTTAAAGAAGCTTGACCTGCATCCCGTAAAGAGTTTATATAATCATGCACGATTTTGTAACCATCTTCAGTATCTGAATCTGTAATTTTCTGTATCAGGTTTACTTTACTGAAGTGTTCTATATTTAGAGCCATTTCTAAAATAATCATTCGAAGACGTGTATCAATAATAGCCAGATCTGATAAATAAGCAAATTCTAAATGAACATATTGATCTTTAGCTTTAGTTTTATTAAAGTTTTTCCGATACGATTTCAGCTTAAAAAAATTGTTATTCAATTTTAGATACTCTAAAGCTTCAGTGTCGGATACTTTATTGAAAAGGATTCCTTTACTTTTTAAATGATTAATCTGTTCTTCATAGCTTAATTTACGCTTATTCATAATACATGCTCCCCAATAAAAGCTGTTTTTATTTTTTGTGCTTCCTTTTTGTTTTCTTTCCTTTTTTCAGCTTGAGCACGTTATTATCCAGTGTGAATACAGGAGGTTCGTCGGAAATGAGAGGGAGCGGAAGGCCTTTCAGTTCTGCCAGTTCTCTTTCAAGGGATTCTTTGTCGGCTTTCAGTTTTTCTATTTCCGCCGCGCGGCGTTTTCCTTTTTCTCTGGCAATCTCTACGGGGGCGCCGCCGATGCCCCAGCTGTCCATTTCTATTTCTTCAATGGTGACGACCGTGGTTTTCGGATTCTTGTTTAAAACGCGGGCAAGGAGTTCCGTTACTCCTTTGATCAGTTCGGCTTTCTGCTCGGCAGTGGCGCCTTCACGGGTGATTTTGATGTTGACGTAGGGCATGGGAAACCTCCTTTTGAATACAGTAGAATGGATAAAAGTAATTAGTTTAGATTATTATATCATTTAAAGGGCTTATATATTTTTTTCTTGCTTTTAAATAGTTTCCTTTATAGAATATTCCATTATCCATTCTGGCTTCGGTTGTATCCCGGGAAATCAGCCAGATACAATTTCTATTAAAGTTTCTTGAACAGATGATCTATAATAACGGTGCTATCAGCGATATTTATTCGATGGGAAAAGAAAATGTATTTTTGTGTTTAGATTATGGTTGAGTTGATTTTTTATGGTAAGAGTATAGTATAGTTATAAAAAAGGTTTTTTGTTGGGAGGGATGTGTTATGGCGCAGATGAAAAATCATCGACATTTACCGGCATTCATTTTATTGGATTTAGTACAGCATGAAAATCATGGGAGTGCAATCTGCCATAATTTGGTCAGGGACTTGCCGGATTTTCAATGTGATACAGCCGCAGTGTATCGTGCCTTGAGTCGGTTGGAGAGAGAGGGGGCTGTGGTGTATCATTGGGATACAACCCAATCGGGACCGGCTCGCAAGGTATACCTTATTACAGATAAAGGATATGAACAATTGGTGGAATGGGAAAAAGATGTGGAATCTCGCATTAAAAAGCTGAACCATTTTTTAACAGTCTACAAGAAATTGCGTATTAATGAATAGTTGGCGAAATATGGCATGGCAGTTCAATTGCCATGTTTTTTATTTGGGAATAAATTGAAGTGCATAAAAAATGCTTAACCATTATAGTAGCGTTTTGGGAATATATGAGGTTGGTTAGAGAAACAAGTATTTTGGTTGCAGAGCAAATAATAGAATGATATAATGGATTACATATTAATGTTAATGACATATATGTGATTAATTGAGTGATTGTTTAAAAAGAGGGAGAGATGCACCTAAGAAAACAGTATCAACGACACATATGGCGAAAAAAAGCATTTATTGTTTGGCTTCTTTTTTTGACAGTAATATTTTTTTTGTTTTCGCTTCATTTGGGGTCATCGCAGATGACGATGAAAGAAAGTTTTATGGTTCTCGTTGGCTACGGAGATTCTAATATGCAGAGCATTGTACTGCATATACGTGTTCCCCGCATTATTGGGGGACTATTTGTGGGGGTTAGCATTGCGTTGTCAGGTCTGATTGTTCAATCTGCATTGAATAATCCATTGGCATCGCCATCAACGATTGGAATTTCTGCCGCTTCCGCGGCTGGTGCAAATATTGCCTTGATTGTTTTTGCGCATTTTGGGATAGAAGCAAGTGTATCACTTACGGCTATTTCTTCTTTTGTGATGGCAATGATATGTATGTTATTGGTTTTAGGGATTTCCAGTTTGCGAATGGTCGGAAAGACGACAGTGATTTTAGCAGGGACGGCATTTCATGCCCTGTTTATGGCATTGATTACTATTATCCAGTATTTTGCTGATGATACGGAATTGGCATCGGCTGTGTCATGGACCTTTGGAGATTTAGGGCGAATTCATTTTGATGGAATTGTGATTGTGGGAATGGTAACAACTCTTTCTGCTTTAATTGTCTACTTTCTTCGATGGCATATGAATGCCATGGATATGGGGGAAAGGGCGGCTCATTCTTTGGGGGTGAATACTAAAAGAATGAGAAATATCAGTATTTTTATTGCGGCGTTGAATACGGGAGTCAGTGTGGCTCTGGTGGGAATTATCGGATTTGTAGGATTATTGGCGCCACAACTGACAAAACGAGTGATTGGAGAAGATAAGCGTTTTATGTTGCCGGCCACACTTCTCATGGGAGCCTGTATCGTTCTTTTCAGTGATTGTATCGCTCGTACTCTTATATCGCCGCTGACACTTCCTGTCGGTGCAGTGACATCCGTATTCGGTGCTCCTTTATTTTTATACATTTTGCTGAAAGAGGGATGATATGTCGCTGTTGTCAGTAAAGGAGGTTTCTTTTGGGTACGACAGGACTATTTTGGAAAAAATTAGTTTTGATGTGTCCGATGGAAAATTTATTTCTTTATTAGGGGTGAATGGTGCAGGAAAATCTACATTGCTTAATGTTATCAGCCATTTCTTGAAACCGGATAAAGGGATTGTGTGCATTGAGAATCAGACATTATGCAATATGTCACAAAAAGATTTGGCTATGCGGCTGGCATATGTAACGCAATATAATATACCGGTAAAAAATACAGTGTATGATCTTATATTGATGGGACGTATACCACATTTAGAAAATAATCAGTTGCGGGCAATTGATCATGATATTGTGGAAAACCTTATGACAGATTTGGGGCTGGAAGATTATGCTTTAAGGCCGGCTGATAGATTGAGTGGGGGAGAATTCCAAAAGGTAATTATTGCTCGTGCCTTGGCACAGGAACCGGAGTTGCTTTTGTTGGATGAACCCACCAGCAGCCTGGATATCAAAAATCAGGTGCAGGTCATGAGTATGGTGAAACGGTATTGCATCGATAGACGGATTGCTGTTATTGCAAGTATTCATGATATTAATTTGTCTATTCAATATTCGGATATGTTTCTAATGTTGAAAAATGGAAAAATTTATACCTATGGAGATGAAGAGGTTATTACGACAGAAGCACTAAAAGCCGTTTATGATCTGGATGTGAGTATCCTGCATCATAAAAATAAAAAAATAGTTATTTTTGATTCATGTTAAGGTTATGGTTATTATGGACGGAGGAAAACAATGAGAAAGAAACTTTGTGCAATAGGAACTTTTATAGGAGTTTTATTTGCTGTAGCAGGTTGTGGGAGTCTAAATCAAAGTGGGGATAAATCGGGAAAAAGTCTTTCTGCTTATGTGGTAGAAGATATTACAGGACGCAGGGTGGAATTTGACAAAGTCCCAGAAAGTGTCGTTGTGTTGGGGCATGGGGGATTGAAGTTTTATGCCTATGTTTGCGGTGATGAGAAGTTAATCGGTGTAGAGGATATGGAAAAGCAAGGGCGTACACTTAAGAGTCAAGGATTTCATCATGCTTATCCCCATATTCGGAAAGTAGACACTGTTGGTATGGGCGGGCCTAAAATATCCCCTGACTATGAACAGATTTCATATAAGAAACCGGATGTCATTTTCAGAGCTTATGCGGATAAGGATGAATTAGATAAAATGCAGCAGCGACTTAAGATTCCTGTTGTTGGTATAGGAGCCGGTAAGAATGGGGAGATTTTCGGCGAAGATACCTATAAAACCATAGGTATTGTAGGTAAGGTTATGGGAAAAGAACAGCGTTCAGAAGAATTGGTTCAATTTATTAAAGAAACGGAAAAAGATTTAAGAAAAAGAGCGGGAAATATTGTCAGCGGCCCTAAAACATATATGGGCGGATGTGCGTTTCGCGGAGAGCAAGGGATTTTGTCCACTAAAGGGAAAGCCGATTTACTGGATGTGATCAAGGTCAATAATGTTATGGCAGGTCAGACGAAGGAAAGAAGCGTTATTATAGACAAAGAAAAATTGTTGGAATTGGATCCGGAAATGATCATTGTGGATCTCAGTGGTAAAGCAAAAATTCTGGGAGAACGACAGGAGGATCCTGAGTTTTTCCAGTCGTTGCGGGCTGTTAAAAATGAAAATATGTATGCTATCATGCCTTATTTTACCTATGGGATGAATTATGATACGGCTTTGTTGGATATGTACTATATTGGGAAGTTAACACATTCGGAGGCTTTTCAAGATGTGGATATAAACAGTAAGGCTAAGGAAATTTATACTTTATTTAACGGAACAGATGTGTACGGTCAGTTATTAAAAGCTTATCCGCAGTCTTTTAAGAGGTTTTAAAAGGTATAGTGATGGAACGATTTTACCGATATAGCAGGGATCATTTGATGAGAGAACAAGATGTAAGTAAATCAAATGTGAATTGGAATCGCAGAGCGGCAGAATTTTCCTTGTGTTGCAATAGCACGGATGATTCGTATATGTTTTTTTTGGAAAACCATGTACAAATTAGAAATAAGAGAGTTTTAGATATAGGAAGCGGTGCAGGTCGGTACTTAGAAAAATTATTGGATAAAGGTGCAAGGGCAGAAGGACTGGAACCGGCGGCACAAATGCGGGAACAGGCAAAATTATATCTGAAAAGAAAGGGGTACGGTGATGAACAAATCGTTCTTCATTCGGAGGACTTCCAGTCTTTTAAGCCGAAGGTAGAGTATGATTACCTTTTTATCTCGAATAATCCTATGATTGGGTTTATAGAAAATTATGAAAAAGTCAAATCTATGGGGGCGAAAGGTATATTTGTTGGCAGCTGGCTTGCTGTGGAAGAGAGCTTATTGCAAAGACTGGCAGGTGATTTACGGAAGCCGATTCAACCGAGAATACGGGAGAATCTTTATGTTTGGCTTCATTTGTTTATTCATGACGGATATAATGTGGACTTCAAAGTGATACAAAAGGATATGGACGAGTATACGCTCCCTGAAGAGGTTCAGCACCGGTATACATCGTGGATATATGGTGAGGATTATAGCGAAGAATGTGTGCGGAAAGTAAGGGAAGTATTAGACTCTTATGAACGGCAGTCAAAGGGGATTTACCAAACTGTCAGTAGGGTAAACGGTATGCTGTATGCTTATAAAAAGAAATAAGGAAAATTGGTACAGATGTAAAAAGTATGGCGAAAAAGATAGCAGTTGTACTTTTTACATATTTCCATATTTCGGAAAAAGTGAAAGTAAAATCAAAAAATTATTGCGGGTAGGGTTTTGTGCGGCAGATATGTTTACGGTCTTTGATGAATGTAACGATAACGGGCAGCAGTCGATGATTTATTTATAACGGATGCTTTTTGTTTGACACGCCAAGAGCCTTCTTGTACAATTAAAAAAGGGATATTTAAAGTATCTTCGCCCCCGCTTGGGGCTTTTTTTATGCATAAAAAAGCTCCATGCAGATGTGTTCTGTGAAAAGGAGAGGCAATGAGCAGATTTTATGATGTGGTAGTTATCGGCGCCGGACCGGCGGGTATTTTTACCGCTCTTGAACTGGCGGATACCGGCGCGTCTGTCCTGATCCTTGAAAAGGGACTGGATATTCGTGAGCGGATAGCGCTGAATCGTGACAAGAATGCTCCGCCGAAAGACCGCAGGGCAAATATCGTTTGCGGCTGGGGCGGCGCGGGCGCGTTTTCTGATGGGAAGCTGACGCTTACTACGGATTACGGCGGCAATCTTGATGATTATATGAATAAAGGAGAGCTTGCCGGTTTAATTTCCTATGTGGATTCGGTGTACTGCAAGTATGGCGGGGCCGAAAGAAAAGTATACGGCGATGAGTTTGCCGAGGAAATACATGAACTGAAACGGAAATCCGCGGCGGCGGATCTTATGTTTATTCCTGCCCGCATCCGCCATCTCGGTACGGATGTGAACAGTGTCATTCTCGCCAATATGCGCGATTCTCTTCCGTCCAATGTGACCGTTATTTCCAAAACAGCGGCGGACAGAATTCTTGCGGACAAAGACGGGACGGTTCTCGGTGTGGAAGCGGGCGGGGAGACATATCGCTGCAAGTACCTTGTGGCGGCACCCGGCCGTGAAGGGGCGGAGTGGTTTATGAAAGAAGCCCGTACGCTCGGTTTGGAGACGCAGTCAAATGCGGTGGACATCGGTGTCCGTGTGGAATCTCCCGCAGAAGTGTATGAACCGATCACAAAGATCTGTTACGAATCGAAACTGGTGTATTTCTCCCGTTCCTTTGATGACCGGGTACGCACGTTCTGTATGAATCCTTACGGTTTCGTGGTGACGGAAAATAATGCGGGGCTCCAGACAGTGAACGGCCACTCTTTCGCCCATAAGAAGAGCGGAAATACGAATTTCGCCATTCTTGTCTCCAAACAATTTACCAGCCCTTTTAATGAACCCATTTCTTACGGGAAATATATCGCATCCCTGGCGAATATGCTCGGCGCGGGACCAATCGTCCAAAGGCTGGGTGATCTTCGTGACGGCCGCCGTTCTACGATAGAAAGGATACGCCGCGGCCTTGTCCGCCCCACCATGCCGTCCGCGACGCCGGGAGATTTATCTTTAGTCTTGCCATACCGCTTTTTAAAGGATATCATGGAGATGTTCGAAGCGCTGGATCAGGTGGCGCCGGGAGCAAATTCCAGGCACACTCTTCTGTATGGCGTGGAAGTGAAGTTTTATTCTTCCCGCATAGCGCTGACGAACCAGCTGGAAACGAAATTCAGAAACTTCTTCGCTATCGGCGACGGAGCCGGCATTACCAGAGGGCTTGTCCAGGCCTCGGCGGCCGGAGTGGTGGTGGGCAGAGAAATCTGTGCCAGGGAAGGAAAACCGAAAGGGGATATGTAAATGATTCCAAGGTACACAAGGCCGGAAATGGCAAAAATCTGGGATGAAAGAAATGAATGGCAGACCATGCTTGATGTGGAAATCGCCGCATGCGAAGCCAATGCGGAGCTGGGACGTATTCCTAAAGAAGCGGTGGAAGTGATCAAAGCGAAAGCGAATTTTGATGTGGAACGCATTCATGAAATTGATCGTGAAATTAATCACGATATCATCGCGTTCCTTTCTGCCGTCGGAGAATATGTGGGCGATGAAGCGAAGTACATCCATATGGGCATGACTTCTACCGATGTGAAAGACACGGCTCTCAATGTACAGATTAAGCAGGCGTCTGACGTGCTTATTGCCGGTCTGGAAAAACTGGCGGAAGTCCTGAAACGCCGGGCTGTGGAATTTAAATATACACCCACCATCGGCCGTACCCATGGCGTCCATGCCGAACCGACCACGTTCGGGTTGAAAATTCTCCTGTGGTACAGCGAAACTTTAAGAAATATCGAAAGAATGAAACGGGCCGCTTCTGAAATGGCGGTGGGGAAATTGTCCGGCGCTGTCGGTACTTATGCGGATATTGATCCGTATGTGGAAGAATACGTCTGCAAAAAAATGGGACTGACCCCGGAAATCGTAGCGACCCAGGTCGTACAGCGCGACCATCATGCGGAATACATTACCACCCTCGGCGTCATTGCGGGCACATTGGCACAGATCGCCCTGGAAGTCCGCCATCTGCAGAGAACGGAAGTAAGGGAAGCGGAAGAATATTTCAGTCCCAAACAGAAAGGATCCTCTGCCATGCCCCACAAAAGAAATCCCGTCAAATCGGAACGGATCTGCGGCATGGCAAGACTCGTGCAGGGGTATGCCCTTCCCGCTTTTGAAAATATACCCCTTTGGCACGAACGGGATATTTCCCATTCCTCTGTGGAGCGTGTCATGATTCCTGATGCGACCACTGCATTGGATTATATTCTGGCACAGACGACCGATCTGGTAGATAAACTCCTTGTGTATCCGGAAAAAATGCTGGAAGATTTGAACATGACCGGCGGATTGATTTACAGTCCCCGCGTTCTGCTTGCCCTTGTGTCCAAAGGCGCTTACCGTGATACCGCGTACCGCTGGGTGCAGAGAAACGCCATGAAACGCTGGCTTGAGGGGGAAGATTTCTATGAAAACCTCTGCAAAGACGAAGATGTGAGAAAATATCTGTCTGAGGAAGAAATTAAAGAGTGCTTCGATTACAAGCCCATGCTTATCCATGTAGATAAAATATTTGCCCGGTTTGGCTTGTAAGAGCGGAAGACGGATGTCAGAAGACAGAGGTCGGATGCCGGAAGTCGGATATCAGAAGACAGCTATGAGCCGATAACTGTAAGCTGATATCTGATAGTAAAGAATCACTGTATTATTAAAAGGAAGGAAAATGTGTAATGGCAACAGCTATGGTCATTGGTGCCCAGTGGGGCGATGAGGGAAAAGGAAAGATTGTAGATTACCTGGCGGCGAAAGCGGACGTCGTTGTCCGCTCCCAGGGAGGGAACAACGCGGGACATACCGTTGTGACCGGCGGCAAAGCTTATCCGCTGCGCCTTATGCCGAGCGGCATTATGTATCCCGGTACCATCTGTATCGTCGGTACGGGCGTTGTCGTTGACCCGAAAAGTTTCCTTGAGGAAATGGAAAAGCTGGAGGCCCAGGGAATCAACGCGAAGCATCTCCAGATTTCCACCCGTGCGCAAGTCGTATTTCCCTACCATATCCGTTTGGACGAGGCAGAAGAAATGAGAAAAGGCAGCCGGAAGCTGGGGACGACGAAAAACGGGATCGGGCCGTGTTATGCGGACAAGATCAACCGCATCGGTATCCGTATGTGCGACCTTATGGATAAAGAAGTTTTTGCGGAGAAATTGAAATACAACGTGGAGCAGAAAAACATGCTTCTGGAAAAACTTTACGGGATGGAAGGTTTCGACTACCAGCAGATGCTGATTGATTACCTGGGATATGCGGAAAAGCTCCGCCCCTATGTGAAAGATACGAACTACACTGTCCAGACCTTGGTCAGAGAAGGAAAGAACGTTCTTTTTGAAGGCGCCCAGGCATCCATGCTCGACTGTGACAATGGCACCTATCCTTTCGTCACGTCATCCCATCCGACGGCGGGCGGTGCATGTATAGGCGCAGGCATCGGGCCGCACATGATGCAGAATATCTTCGGCGTGGTGAAAGCGTACAGCACCCGTGTCGGAGAAGGGCCGTTCCCGACAGAACAGGTGAATGAAATAGGCGACCGTATCCGGGACATTGCTCATGAATTCGGTACGGTGACCGGCCGTCCCCGCCGTGTAGGCTGGCTTGACGCCCGTGCCGTCCGTTACGCGGCGGCGCTGAACTCTTTCGATTATCTGGCGATTACCCGGCTGGATATCTTAGACGAGCTGGAAGAAATCAAAGTCTGTGTCGGCTATGAATATGAAGGAAAACCGGTTAAAGAATATCCGGCAGATCTGAAATTTCTTTCCAAAGTTACCCCGATTTATAAAACCTACAAAGGATGGAAAGAAAAAATCAGCGCTATCCGTGACTACGACAGGCTTCCGGCGCTCTGCAAAGAATACTTGGCGGATATTTCTAAAGAAATCGGCGTCCCTATCGGCATCGTTTCCGTGGGGCCCAGCCGTGAAGAAACCATCGTAGTGAAAGATGTATTTTAAGAATGGAAAAGTAAGCATATAAAACAGAAAACGCGTGTCCTCAAACTAAAAAGCAGGAGACGCGTTTTTGTGTTTCTTCAAAGAAAAAAGCTCCGCAAAGGGAGCCGGTTTGGAGCGGATGATGGGAATCGAACCCACGTATTTAGCTTGGGAAGCTAATGTTCTACCATTGAACTACACCCGCATATGAAATTGTACTTTACTATTGTAGATGATTTTATCGAATAAATCAAGGTTTGCAGGAAAGAAAACCGGGCAAGGAGGAAGAACGGACTTTTCGGAGCGTTCCTGTGATTTACGTGGACATGTGAAAGATGATTGTTTATAATATCTTTTAACCATTAAAAGGTTATTTGTTTTTCTTTCGTCGGTACAGAGATAGGAGGTCAATGGAGCATAGCAGAACGGAAGGAATGTTTAGTTTGTTGTAGTGTGTTTTGATGCAGTGGAGTGTTAGGAGGATTATTTATGGAAGAAGAACAGAAAAAAGTAAACGGGGCTGCCGCATTGCCCAAGGTGGGATGGAAAGGAATGCTTGCTTTGGCTTTCGGTATCCTTTTCTTTGCCGGGGTTTTTGCCACGGTACAGGGGGCGGAATGGCTCAAAGCATTTGATTACAGTACGCTCATCGGTAAATTCGGTACGATGAAAGATCCGGCGAAAGCAACTTTTGTCGGTATGGGCGGGGTAAGCGCAAGAGGAGGATTTATTTTCGCGCTGTCACTCATTCCTTCCGTTATGCTGGCCATTGGTGTTGTAGACGTGCTGGATCATTATGGCGCTCTTTCCGCGGCGCAGAAACTGATGACGCCGCTCTTTAAACCGCTGATGGATGTACCCGGCCTCGTCGGACTGGCTTTGATTACCGATCTGCAGAGTACCGATGCCGGCGCGGCTCTCACCAAAGAATTATATGATGACGGCCTTATTGATAAAAGAGAACAGACCATCATTGCAGCGTGGCAGTATTCCGGAGCGGGGACGATCAGTAATTACTTTGCTATCGCAGGTGCGCTTTTCGGATTTATCCTCTGCCCGATCATTGTCCCTGTTATCATCATTATGGTCATGAAATTTGTCGGTGCCATGATTTGCCGCTTTGTTCTTGATACTGTTTATAAAGGAGATTTCAAAAATGACAACTGAAACGAGACCGGTACAGATAAAGCCTAATATTTTTGATATCTTCATCGGCGGCGCCAGAAAAGGCTGGAATCTGGCTACACAGAACCTTGTACCGAATATTTTGATGGCCTATGTCATCGCTTATATTTTAAATATTCTCGGTGTTATGGATTTCCTTGGATACTGGCTGGGACCCATCATGGGCATCTTCGGCCTGCCGGGACAGTCTTTCGTTATTCTTCTGACCACCTGGCTGTCCTGTTCTGCAGGGGTAGGTGTGGCAGCTTCTCTCTATGCGTCGGGCATCATCAATGGGGAACATGTGACGATTCTCATGCCTGCGCTGATCCTGATGGCTTCCCAGATCCAGTACATGGGCCGGCTCCTCGGCCTTGCCGATGTACCGAAAAAATATTGGCCCCTGCTTATGGTGATCAGTATTTCCAATGCATTCATCGGTATGTTTATCATGAAACTGCTTATGCCGTTCTTTAATTGATTGTCTTACTTAAGAGAAAAGGAGGAAATCATGGCAGATGTATTTACCCATTTTAACTATCTTCATACCATTCCTGAAATAGGGATGAAAGAATTTAAAACTTCCGCTTACGTGGCGGATGTGCTGAAACAGCTCGGTTATGAAGTAGAAACACAGATCGGCGGGGCGACAGGCGTCGTCGCGGTCTGTGACAGCGGTAAACCGGGACCTGTTCTCGGCCTTCGCGCGGACATGGATGCTCTTGGGACGAAAGACGGCGGCGCTGCCCACCTTTGCGGGCATGACGGACACATGGCCATGCTTCTTGCGGCGGCGGAAGAAATCATGAAAGAGAAGCTGGTCAGGAAAGGGAAACTGAAACTTCTTTTCCAGCCGGCGGAGGAAACGAGTGAAGGCGCTCTTTCCATGCTGAAAGGCGGTGCTGTTGACGATATTGAAATCCTCATCGGCATGCATGGTCGTCCCATCCAGGAGTGCCGTGTGGGAGAAGCGGCGCCCGCTTTGTATTACAGCGCTGCGACCCACGTGAAAATCGACATCACAGGCGTGCAGAGTCATGGGGCCCGCCCCTATCTCGGCACCAGCGCGCTTGACGCGGCATGCCTTGTTGTACAGTCAGCCAACGCTCTCCGCTTTAATTCCAATGTGGTGTACAATCTGAAAGCGACACAGATCCATGCGGACGCAGGTGTGGCAAATGCGGTTCCCGGTACGGCGACGATCACGTTCGATCTCCGCAGCCGGGATAATGATGTGATGGAACTGATGATTCAAAAACTGCGGGGGGCGGCGGAAAATGCAGCCGCTTCCATTGGCGCCAAAGCGGACTTCACCATCCTGCACCAGACACCGGCGTCCATTATCACACCTGAAATCACGGAAATCATCGGGGAAGTGATTACATCCGAACTTGGCGAAAAAGCCTGCATCCCTCCGATCGTCACCGCGGGAGGAGAAGACTTCTTCTGGTATCCGAAAATGAAACCGGAATTGAAAACGGGATTCATTGCATTGGGCGAAGATGCGGAACCGGGACTTCATGATCCCGCCATGCACTTCAACCATGACGCCCTTCCCTATGGCGTAAAAATTCATAAAGGCCTCGTGAAGAAATTCCTTGGCTGACGATTTCCCATATAAAAGACCCGTGCTGTATCTATCTGCAGATATGGCGCGGGCCTTTTATATTGCTGCCGAAAGGGTTGTATTCGCAGAATGCCTAAGCCGGTTTCTTTTTTTATGTGCTGCCATACCATGTTTTCTCCGGAAGAGGAAGATGGAAGTGCTATAAGAGGAATAACAGGAAAATGTGCGGGCCGCGTATTCCATGCAGCATCTGCCTGCGGTTTAACAGGACGGAAGGATGGGGTATAATGAGTTAAATGATATATGTTATCAATTGAGGAGGGATTATGAAAATTGATTTAAGCGGCGTTTCTGAAACGCTTCTGGTTACGTTGTATATGCGTGCCAAGGATGCGAAAAGCAACCATCCTTTTCTGAATGATCGGAAAGCGGCGGAAATAATCAGCTGTATGGATTATGATTTTTCCGCTTTTGATCGGGTATGGATGTCATATTATGGAGTATTGGCACGGGCAAAGCTGATGGATCGTGAGGTAAAGCGGTTTATGGCGGATAACCCGGGATGTGTGGTGGTATCTGTGGGCTGCGGGCTGGATACCCGGTTTGACCGCGTAGATGACGGGCAGGTGCGTTGGTATGATTTGGACGTGCCGGAGGTGATCGATCTGAGAAAGCAGTTCCTTGCGGAATCGGAGCGTGTAACCTGTATTTCCGGGTCGGCGTTTGATCCGTCATGGACGGAAAAAGTGGAACGCGAGGGCCGCAGGCTGCTTATCCTTTCAGAAGGCGTGATGATGTACTGGGAGGAAGCGGAAGTACAAAAATTCCTTTCGATTCTGTCAGAAGGGTTCGATGAGCTGGAGGCGCATTTCGACCTTCTGTATAAAGGACTTGTGCACCGGTCGTCCCGCCATGACGTATTGAAACGTATGCAGGCGGAGTTTAAATGGGGTGTGACGGACGGTAGCGAAGTGGTACGGCTGGCGCCGGCATGGAAACAGCTGGACTGTATCAATTTCACTGATGAGATGAGGCATATGCTGCCGGGGTGGAAAAAGCTGCTTGTTCCTTTTTTCTATCTCACCAATAACCGTCTGGGAAAGTATGCGTACAGGAAGTATACGGACTGATTTTGTAAAAGAGACTTCATTCCGGTGTGTATCCTCTATTGTGCAAACAGCGGGAAGGGAGCGATAGAATACACAATGATAGGGATAAAAGAAAAGGTTTCAGGTATAAATTTTTCTTTAAAATATGCATTCTGTCGAATTAGAAAAACCGTTGGTTTTGATATACAATAAAGAAAAGTATTCTGCATTTATTTCTTATTTTTGGATCTGAGGATGTGTTCTTTATGAACAAATGGGTAAGTGTTGTTTTATGTATCTGCGGTCTCTGATTGGGTGGTATGATGCTGACCGGTGATTCCGACGGCGGACGGGTGCTCATTGAAAATGCGCCTTATATCACGGACGGGAAGATCAATCCCAATCATGAGGGTAAGGTGGTCATTGTCGCGGACAAGATGGCGACGGAAGAACCGGCAGCTGATGAAGAACTGGGTATTTCCTTTGATTCTCCCATACTCAAGAGGAATGTGCATGTGATGGTGGAGAAGGGAAGCGGAAGTGACATAAAGAGAAGCTGGGAAAGCATGGCAAGCTCCAATATCGCCCGAATGTATAAGAGCGCCCCGCCTGTCATCACCTTTTACGGCGTGGTGAAAGCAGGCGATTTTATTCTGGATAAGACACTCCTGAAAAAATTTGCTGCCGGTGTGAACGTGAATTCACTTCCCCGGACAGTTTCCTATAAAGGAACCCCTCTTTATCATGAAACGGAATCCGGGATCCACTATCTTACGAATCGGGAACAAAGCCTGGTCTTCCCCCATCTGGACGGTGATTACAGAATCTCCTATACGAAGTCTTCTTTAGAAGAGAACCAGGAGAAAACTTTGGTGGGAATTCAAAAAGGGAACAGGCTTCTGGGTGAAGGAACGGTGGACGGTATCGAATTTTTCGGACAGGAGTGGAATGGTATTCTGACCAGGGAGAATATTTTAAAGAATAATGACAATTTTGATTTCATTCTTACCGTTTTAGGCTATGCGCTTTCTGTGGCGCTTATCGCAGGCGGTATATATTCTTTTAAAAAATCTTAAGTAAAAAGGAACCTTAGTGGGAAAGCTGCCTGGTATTTCATTTTAACAGAGTGATATATTCGTCTTGGAAAGGACGGGTGCGGCTATGCTGCTTATGGGTGTGAAAGAAGAAAATGGATGGCTTTGTTCTCAATGGAATCTGACTTATGGGACAGGCTGGACAGAAATTACTAAAGCGGTGAAAACGGCGTATCCCTATTATGAGAATGTGGAAGTCCTGGTAGACAACAGAAAAGTTGATCTGCAGTCGGCGGAAGATGTGCTGTGTCTGGAAGAGGGCGGGGATATGGTTATCCGGGGGACTTCTACAGTCATCAAAGTGCCGATGATGGTCAAGTTTTATAACCAGCTGCAGAGAGTGGACGTGTGGGTGGCGTGTGCCACAGATGAGTTTAAGGAAGCGGATTATAAATCTTTCAACTTGTCTATGGGGCAGTATATGGACAGTATGGAACTTGCCATGTATTGCTGATTGGCGGGGCGCCACAATGATGGGAAGGCAGATTTCCTTCCGTCTGTCTGAAAGGAGAATGTATGGACAGCGGCATGTATACGGAAAGGGAAGTGCAATGCCTGAAAGAAGGTATGGGTGCAGTCCGGTCGGTGTTGTCGGGGACGGATACGGAAGCGAAACGGCGCCTGCTTTTTTATCTTGACTGGTATATGGATCCCTATTACAAGCAGGATATTTCAGGCATAAAAAAAGATTTAAGGGAAATGCTGGAAAAAGTTGCTGTGTCTCCTGAAGAAGAGGATATCATTGATGAAGCCCTGCATCTCCTGGAAGGATATACGAATCCGCCATATCCGATACTGGCGGCGTACTTGGGGAACTTAAGTGGAAAACATAAACCGAAAGCGCTTTATCTGCTGCAGGGGCAGGATAGAGAGCTTTCGGCAAAACAGGAAAAAGAGCAGAAATCAGACATGGAAAGCATGAAGCGGCATTTCTGCTGTATCCTGATATGGGGGAAGGCGCCGCAGTCGAGCTGTATAAGGCGTATTATGACAAGGGAACATCTGCAGGGAAAAGAATCTGTGAGGACGCGCTTGCCGCTAAGGCGACGGCAGGAACGGAGGTTTCACCTGTCGGAATTATTGGGTATTATTATCCTGCAACGGTGTATGTGGCGGAGAACGGAATGCTGTATTGCGTCCATGAGTATGAATCTGATGTCCGTGTATTTGCGGATGTTGAAGAAATTCTTGCTGATGAATTACAGGTGCATAGGCCGATACGGATAGAAAGGCGCCGTTGATACGGGTCGGCGCTTTCATAAAAATGGGGAGGACGGCATGGATAAGGAAGAATTTTGTGACGCCTATATAACATGGTTTCCTGAAAATGAGGAAAGATACAGGGAGCATAAAAGAGAATTTCCCCATATTCTGCTCCATGTATTTTCTGTATTTGCCATAAATATTCCTATGGCAGAGGCCTATGCGGGAAAAGACCATGCGGAGTTTGAAAAATTTTGTTCTTTCGTTGAATATGCGTGGAGAAAAGCGGATGATGAAGTGCTGAATGTACTTGATACCACCGTGCTGGAGGGGATATCTGAAAATCTGCCGATGTGGACTGCTTTCGGGAACTGCATTCATGAAGATTTCCGGACTTACATCAATACCGTCCTGATCAGGCAGAATGTCATGATGTCTGATGTGCCGCCGCTTTGTTAATCGGCCCGATAAGGATGGAATATACTGCGGGAAGACAGTAAGGAATCCTGCTTATGTACACATCTGCGGGTTTCTTTCCGCTGCATTCTTCTAATGATTTGCAAAATAGGATAAAATAAAGAATAATAGATCAAATCCCGATCAGGGGGAGATGTATTATTTAAATATTTAAACAGGTAAGACAGAAAGGAATATATATGGATCAGAAATTTGATACGATTGTCATCGGTTTCGGCAAGGCGGGAAAGACGCTGGCGGCGAAACTGGCAAAGCAGGGCGAAAAAGTGGCACTGATTGAAAAGGATGCCCGTATGTACGGCGGTACATGCATCAATGTGGGCTGCATTCCCTCCAAGCGTCTGGTGCTGGAGGCGGAGCGGGCGCCTGCCCATGATTTTGAAGTGCAGAGTGAGTATTATCATGTGGCGGTGCAGGAGAAAAAGAAACTGACAACAGCACTCCGTATGGCCAATTATAATAAGCTTATTGATGCCGGTGTGCAGGTCATCAACGGCACGGCTTCTTTCCTTGACGGAAAAACGATCGGGGTAAAAGGCGCGCACGGTACGATGCAGACGCTTTCCGCATCCAAATTGATTATCAATACCGGCGGGCGTCCGATAATTCCTGCTGTACCCGGTGTGGAAAATAACCGTTTGGTGTTCACGTCTGAAACCATGATGGAGAATGAAACACTGCCCCGCCGGTTGACGATTATCGGCGGCGGATATATAGGACTGGAATTTGCTTCCATGTATGCCCGTTTCGGAAGCAAAGTGACGATCCTCCAGAACGGTTCTGTATTTCTGCCGAAAGAAGACCGGGATATGGCGGAAGCGGTTGAAAATGTATTGAAATCTTATGGCGTGTCCGTCATTACGGGAGCCGGTCTGAAGGAAATCAAAGAAGGGACGGCGGTTTATACAAAGAACGGAGAGGAAGATACGCTGGACGGCGATGCCATTCTTCTCGCCACGGGACGCGGGCCGAATACGGAAGATCTTCATGCACAGCGGGCCGGTGTGGAATTGACAAAGCGGGGCGCCGTTGTTACCGATAAGCATCTGCGGACAACCGCGGAAAATATCTGGGCGGCCGGCGATGTGTGCGGCAATCTGCAGTTCACCTATATTTCTCTGGATGACAGCCGCATTATTCTTTCCGATATGCAGGGTGATGGAAGCCGTACGACAGAGAACCGCGGCGCGTTTGCTTATTCCGTTTTTATGGAACCGTCTTTTTCCCGTGCAGGCCTGTCGGAGAAAGAAGCGGCGGATAAAGGGCTGAATTACCGCGTGGTGCGGATGAATACCGATATGATTCCGAAAGCGAAAGTTCTCCGCAAGACGACGGGGATGCTGAAGGCAGTCATTGATAAAGACAGTGGGAAGATTCTCGGCGCGGCACTTTTCTGTCCCGAATCTTACGAAATCATCAATATGGTGAAGTTAGCGATGGATCATGATTTGGATTACACGGTGCTCCGTGATTTTATCTACACGCATCCCACCATGTCCGAAGGGCTGAATGATTTGTTTGCCTTATAAAAACAGATAACGGCTGGCGGAAACCGGAAAACGAGAAGGCGGATGAATCTATCCGGAGTCCGGAAAAAGCCTGACAATAAGGACAGCATATCTTATTTATGAGATGTGCTGTTTTTTATTTTTACCCAATGGAGTATGTGATAAGAAAACAGACATCAGAGAACAGATATCAGAAAACAGAAAACAGAAAACAGGTATCAGAAAGCAGATATCAGAGAACAGACATCAGAAGACAGAAAGCAGATATCAGAGAACAGACGCCAGAAGATAGAAAACAGAAATCAGAAAACGGGAAACCGAAAACAGAAAACGGAAATCAAATATCGAGGCTGTGGGCTGTCATCTGCCTGAGAGTGAGTGATCCACGGCTGCCCGCAGTTTTTTTATTTCCCCAGACGGAAGCGTTCCGGAATATGCTCGGGAATGATCCTTTATGTGTCTTCTGCCCATGCATTGAAAGATAAAATGAAAGCTGATAGTATACGTGTACTGTTTATGTCGGAAGAGGGGAATAGGATTGGAGCAGAAACGGGAAAGCGGGGCATGGAAGGCTTTTCAGGAAGCGTTTCCTTACACGGTTCCTATTTTCGCAGGATTCTGGTTCGTAGCGTTTTCTTATGGGATTTATATGCATTCCATGGGGTTCGGCTTTCTTTATCCTGCCCTTATGGCGGCATTCATTTTCGGCGGTTCACTGGAGTTCGTCGTAGTGACAATGCTTATGAGTCCGTTTGCCCCGCTGGATGCCTTTGTTATGGAGCTGATGGTGCAGTCCCGCCATTTATTTTACGGTATTTCCATGCTCGAGAAATATGAAAACATGGGGTGGAAGAAACCGTTTCTCATGTTTTGGATGTGCGATGAAACATTTGCTTTGAATTACACAGCCACAGTGCCGCGTGATGTGGATCGGGGCTGGTTCATGCTCTGGGTATCCTTCCTGAATTATTTCTATTGGGTCAGCGGCGCTACGGTAGGCGGACTTTTGGGATCGTTGGCAACGTTTGATACGAAGGGGCTCAGTTTTGTGATGACCGCGCTTTTTGTTGTTATTTTTCTGGAACAGTTTTTACGGGAGAAAAAACATTATACCGCAATGATCGGCGGCGTATCGGCAGTGGGATGTCTGGCCGTTTTCGGCGCGGAGTCGTTTATACTTCCGGCCATGGGTCTGATCCTGGCGGCGATTACGCTTTTGCGGAAGCCGATTGAGAAAGCAGGGGAATTTTTATGACGGAAATGCCTTTATATGAACAGGTTCTCACGATTGCTGTCTGCGTTCTGGCAACAATGGCAACACGGATGGTTCCTTTTTTTCTTTTCCGGCCCGGGAAAACTCTGCCCGCTTATATCCAATACCTTGGGAAGGCGCTGCCCTCGGCGGTATTTGCCCTTCTTGTGGTGTATTCGCTGAAGGACATTCATTTCTTTTCGGGAAATCATGGTGTGCCGGAGGCGCTGTCTCTTGCGGTGACGGTCGCGGTTCATGTGTGGAAGAGAAATATGCTTCTTTCCATGGCGGCAGGTACGGCATGCTGCATGGCGCTGACAAGGGTTTTATAGAAAGCGGTAAATATGGAAAACCGGGGAAATATTTCCTCGGCTTTTTGAATTTCTTCCTTTGGAACTTATTCATTTATACGCCTGCGATGATTTGCTTTATAATCATGGGGAGGCAGCCATAAATGCTTTGAGAGTTTAAAATACTCCAAGAAGCATGAAAACAGTAATGAACAAGGAGATAAAAGCAATGTCCGGTTCAATGGATAAGATATTACAGGCGCTTGAGGCGGAACAAATCCGCCGCCTGAACCTTACAAAAGAAGATTTACAAAAATCATACCGTAAATTGGCGGAACAGAATTTTCCTGACGATCAAAGAATCCGATTTATTGCTGATTTAGGAGCCTGCAAAGATGCGGCATATCATTATCGGCTTATTTGTAAAGACTGGGAAGAAGATAAAAAGCTGCATTTAGAAAGCAGCTTTGATCAACACGGAAGAGAAGGCCTTGCGTTTTTATTTGAACAGCTGGATACAGTCAGGGATGAAAAGTTAAAGATATTGACCGCGTTTCTCATAGCGGGAACTCTTTTCAAGTTGAAGCATAGAGATTTTTATGTATCATTCTGCAATCGGCTTATTCCTGTTCTTGTTTCACTTATTGATACAAATGAAAATATTCTTCGCCGTAAAATTATCATCGCTTTCGGGTGGATAGGCTCATCAAAAGAAATTGATATCTTAACAAGACAAATATTCAGGGATAAAGATGCCCTTTGCCGGGCATGGTCTGCAGCAAGTCTTATGCAGATGTCATTTCATAGAGTGGAACGGGAAATGCTGCGGGCGAAAACAAAAGAAGTATTTGTTCAAGCCATTACAGAAGAAAAAGACTTGTATGCCTGCGGGATTATGATAGAAGCAGCGCAAATATTGTTCAGCAAAAAATGGATATCTTCAACTGCTGTAGAAAATATGGAGCCTGAAAAGATAGAGAAAGCAAGACAGTCTGCCATCAGGTTTTTGAGCAAGTGTTAGATAAAAAATATAGAAATGCAGGAAACAGTCAATCAAAAATAATGGTTTACTGTTTTTTGCTGTTTAAAAGTGGAAAGGGTGTCAAATGGAAAATACCAATAAATCAAAACGGTACCTGATAAACGCTTCGTACGGCGCATGTGCGGAAGCGGAACAGTTTTTCCTGACGGCGGGGACAGCATACTGCATGGCGCTGACGTGTTTATTGTAGAAACCGACAGCAAGGGCGGGAAGGATGTTTTACCCGGTACGGATCTCTATGCGGCCGCAATGCGGGGAACCGGAGGATTGATAAGGATAATGGGGTGAAGTATAATAAACGGGAATGCTTTACGGGTGTGGAGTATTATCTTTACATGTAAGGAGGAACGCAGGGGTGTCTTTTTTTTCGAAATTGTTGAAAGTAATAAGCCATAAGAAATATCAAAAAAATCCGTTAGGAAAGAAACTTTCTCCTTTGCAGCAGTCTGTTTTAAATATAGGTGCTGTGAATGCGGAGCAGACCATGTTTTACTGTGATTCATTGGAAACCGGCTCTGAGAAAGAGGAAATTAGAAATAATTTAGCGGCTTACTATGATATTATTGATGAAGAAAGCGCTTTACATACGCTGGAATGGCTGCTGGAACGAGGACACCGCGTATACTTTGATGCGATTAAGTTGTTTTCTGCCGGCATATCGCCGTCTATTACCGATGAAATCCTGACATCGGATGAACAGCTTGACACACCCCGTTATATGAAGAATATAAAAGAGATGACAGAATCCCTGACAGAAAAAGGATATATCAGATCCCAGGCGGATTTACGGGATCAATCTGTTCTTGCGTGGGACATGGGGCGGCTGGTGCTGATCGCGCGCTGCTGCTTTGAATGCGGATATATTACGGAAGAAAAAGCATGGTGTTATATGGAAGAAGCACATAAGAAGTGCTGCGCAGTGTATGGCGACTGGAAAGAATTTGCGGCGGGATATGTGATCGGCAGGTGCATGTGGGGCGGTATGAAGCAGATGCCCGGCGGAATCATGGGGATCGCAGAAGGACTGCTCCGCGATCCGGAAAGTCCCTGGCAAAAAGTACAGTTGCATGTATTTGAAATGTAAAGGAGAGTATTTATGGGTATGGAAATAGCATTGATACCGGCAGCTATGTTTATCATGGGTATTGGCATGATGATTTACATGAAGAAAAAAAGAAGCAGTCTGGCGCCGGGATACGCACAGCAGGAAATGAAGCGGTTCGTGAAAGAAATGGTACCGCAGTTATCTGAGGAAGAATTTCATGTGATTGACTGCCCCTGGAATGCGGAGCATCATTTTGTTATCGCTTATACGGACGAAAGTATTTTCTTTATCCCCGCCCTTCCCAATCCTATGACGATGAAAATTATGAAGTACAGCGGGGAACGTGGAGCCGGACTGGGCAGTCTGGTCAGCCATACCATTCTTGGCAGTAATTCGGCGGACGGTGTAGAAATGGTGCCGGCCAGTGCCGTTTCCGGAGTGGAAATTGATGAAAGTGCAAGAAAGGTTCGTATTGCTGTCGGAGACGAAGTGAAAAAGTATCAGTTCAAGGAGAAGGACTGCTTTGGAGGCGACCATGAGGAAGCGCTCCGTGATTTCTTTCACTTTCTGCGCGGCATAAGGGCGTGATCCTGACATAAAAAGGAATACCGATAAAAGGACCGGATTTCATGACAGGGGAGTCCGATCTTTTTTGTATGCTCCTTTCAGCTTGCCGGGGTATGACTGCATGTTTTAGATTGCGGACGGAAGCGGCTGCCGGCAGGGAGAAAATATTTCCCTGATGGTATTTTCCTATTGTTCAGAGGACCTGAAATGTGTTATCATACGCAATAAGCTATTAAGGACAAGTCTCTTTTCGAGAGGGAAGAGAAGTTCTTTTTCGGACTCGTCCGTCGGGGACGGTTCATGTGGAAGGAATGGAGGGAGCATTATGGCAATTAAGAAGAGAATGGTAGGAATTGTCGGCGTAGGACATGTAGGTGCCCATGTAGCGTTTAATTTGGGGATGATGGGGATTGCCGATGAAGTGCTTCTCTGTGATTTGAAAGAACGCAAAGTGACAAGCGAGGTACAGGATCTGAATGATGCGGTTATGTACATGCCGAATCATGTTGTCTACAAGGCGTCCGATTATGCGGGACTGAAGGACTGCGAGGTCATCGTGAATGCTGTAGGCGATATCACGCTTTGCGCTTCCGGCAGCCGCGACGGGGAATTGGAAAACAGTGTGAAACAGGTGGCCGATTATGTCCCGAAGGTTATGGCCGGAGGATTCCACGGACTTTTTGTAAGTATCACGAATCCCTGTGACGTGGTGGCGAATCTGATCGCCCGTAAGAGCGGCCTGCCGAAGGGGCATGTCATGGGTACGGGGACGCTTCTCGATTCTTCCCGTCTGATTCACGCGATATCGGAACAAACGGGCCTTGATTCCCGTGGCTTTACGGCGTTCATGCTTGGAGAGCACGGAAATTCCCAGATTGTTCCCTGGTCGCAGATAGCTTTTTACGGCAAGCCTCTGTCGGAAATGGAAAGTGATCCGAAGTTCCGGTTTGATAAAGAGGAAGTACAGGAACGCACTATTAAAGGCGGATGGGTGACTTATTCCGGCAAGCAGTGTACGGAGTACGGCATTGCTTCGGCGGGAGCGACTTTGGTTCGCACGATTCTTCATGATGAAAAGCGTATTCTTCCCTGCTCGGCTCCGCTGGACGGCGAATACGGCGAGTCCGGTATTTTCTGCGGCGTGCCGGCTGTTATCGGCGCGAATGGCGTGGAAAAGGTGATGGAATACAATCTGACAGAAGAGGAGCTGGCCCGCTTCAAGGCGTGCTGTGCGACAATCCGCGCGAATATCGCCAAGGGTGACGCAATCCTCGGTGAATAAGAAAATAAGAAAATGAAAGAAGGCTGTCGCCGCAAAGAAAACTTGGGGCGGCAGTCTTTTTGTTTGCAAGTTTACATTTTTGTCTGAGGCGGTATGGGCAGGAAGGAAAATAAATCAACGGTTTTCAGATAGGGTATACTTATATATGAGAATATTTTGGAATAGCTTTGTAAAGGATAAAAATGGAACTGAAAAATCTGTATATCTTCCGTGCGATTGTCAAAGAGGGTGGATTTACACAGGCGGCGAGGAAACTGAATTATACGCAGTCAACGATTACCTTCCATGTGGGGCAGCTGGAACGGGAACTTAAGGTTCGGCTGTTTGAAAAAATCGGGCGCAGAATGATTCTTACTAAAGCGGGTGAGCAGCTGGTGCCTTATGTGGAAGATGTTTTTCAAGCGCTTGGCAAGATGGAGGGCTTTCAGAATGAAGTCAGTCATTATACGGGGCGTCTGCGAATCGGCGCACCGGAGTCGTTGCTTTGTTTTTCTCTTCCGCCGCTTCTCAAAGTGTTCCAGCAGAAGGCTCCTAAAACATCGCTCCTTCTCACTTCAATGAACAGCCAATCTGTCATAGAGGCGCTGAAAGAAGATAAAATCGATATAGGTGTTCTTTATACGGAAAAGCATGAGGATGAAGATCATATTATTTTGAGCCTGTAGGACGGCATCGGCTTATTATGGCGGCATCCCGTCGGATGAAGAAAGAAATCGAACGGGCAAGGGGATCGCGGGGAAAGGATATCGGCGTGACTCGTATCGTGCAGCCACAGAGAGGCAGTTTGCGGAAAAAGTTTGATGAATACTGCCGCCAAAGGGGAATTCCTGAAGGGAATACGATTGAGCTTAGGAGTACCCAGACAATTATTAACTTGGTGAAAAATGATATGGGACTGTGTTTTCTACCGAATTTCGTCTTGCAGGAAGAATTGGACAAAGGTGTTTTGGAAGAAATAGCAGTGCCTGGAGAGCCGATTTGTATTTCTTCCGCAGTAGCGTATTATAAAAATAAATGGATTAGCCCTGCGATGGAGCTTTTCATTTATATGATGAAAAATAAAGAGTGAAGGATAAAAAAACTGTCGTTGGTGTGCGGCAGTTTTTATTTTGACAAAATTGAAGAATAACTTCATTAGCTTTTAATTGAATGAGTATTTATTTGTACTTATAATAAAATAAAATGAATTGGCTATTAAATAAATTGATAAAAAGAGGATGGTATGAAAGAAATTTACGCAGGTGTTGCGGAAGAAGAACTGGCGATGGATAAATTTTGGGGGCGGAAAGATGTGCTTTTACTGGTGCCCGGATCGCTTCCTTGTCTTCGTGGTGTATACAGCCATGCGCTGAAATTGGGAAAGCTGCATCAATTTAGATATATTCGGATGACAAATGATTCCTATGTCCTTGGCACAGCAGAGAAACTTATACGGGATGAAATCCGCCGCAGTGCTTTGAGAAAAGGAGTTAAAATCATTATTTTGTACCTTTCCTGCCTAGACATTCTTATTCGGATTGATTTCAAAGACATTGAAACGAAAATGAGCAAGGAAACTGGATGTATCGTGAAATGTTTTTTTCGAGGACCTTTGGCGAAAACGGATCAAGGAAACCATGCGTCGGCAGAAGAACTATTGGCGTCGTTTCCTCCGGTGGTTTCAGAAATAGCAAATGAGGAAGATTTGCCGCCACCTATGTCTGATGCGGCAGGTATTTCCGATTGGATGCGAGTGGATGGATATGCGAATGCTCTCATAACTCCTGCAGGATGCAGGAGTTGTTTGCGGGATATGGATATGGAGATGGGGCAGCGGCATGTTTATTATACGGAGACAAAAGGAGCGGATTATATTTTTGGATTTGAGGATACTGTAGAAAAACAAACAGAAACGATATACAGGGAAAAGAAATATGCTCATGTGGGGCTTATTGGTTCCGCTGTACCATCCTTTATGGGATTTGATGAAGCAGGAGTGATTAGGGATGAGCGCACGGTGTATTTTCCATCAGACGGATTTCATGATGCTGTGAGCGGCGTATCTATGGCACAGCTTATGACAGTAAAGGAGAGTAGTTTTTCGGATAGGGCGAAGGGAAAATATGTGGAAGTCCTAGGGTACAGTCCTCTTTTATGCGGTGGACAAAAACAGTATGCCCATTGTCTGTCTTTTATCAAATCGTTGGGGTATGAAGTGCTGTTTTCCGGACAGTCCCCGGAACGAAATGAGTGCCCTTCGTTGGTCTGGGTAGTATCTTCAGCGGGGATAACGGCAGGAGAATGGATTCGGGATACATGGAATGTGCCTTTGTTGATTTCTGTTCCGGTGGGAGATCATGCTTTTTCTACATGGAAGAAAAATGTGGCGGAAATGATCGGAGGTACTAAAGAAACACGAACACTCCAAATTCATAATAATATGGTTCCTATGCGATATGAAGAGCGAATGATTTTTGTGGGAGATCCTCTCCATACAATGGCAATGGCGCATTATTTTTGGCATGAAGGTGTAAGGAATGTATGCCTTGCTGCGTACGGATGGACAAAAGAGGTGGAAAGGATCTATCAAAGAGCGCCCGGTAGTGAGAGGATACAAATTTTTAGGGATAAGGAAGAGTTACGCGCTTTGTGCGAAGATAAGGATATTGTTGTGGCGGATCCTTTGCTGGCAAGAGTTATAGAAAAGAAACGAATCGTGCCGTTTCCATGGGGACTGTTTTCTGGAAGGATGATGCTTACGGAAGAAAGCGGTGCTTTAGGGATACGGATGGAAAAATTGCTAAAGTATTGTCTGGCGGCTATGGATAGGTATAGAAAGGAGAAGAAAACATGAGAATCAAAAAAATGAGATGGCTTGCAAGCTGTTTATCAGTGTGTCTTTTGGTCGGAGGAATGGCAGGCTGCGGGAATGAAAGAAAGCCGGCAGAGCAGGGAGCGGCGGCAGAAGCTCGGGTTATTACAGATATTGCCGGAGATCAGGTGAAAGTGCCGCAAAAGGTACATAAGATTGCTGTTATCCCTCTTCCGTGGGCATCAGTAGTGTACGCGATTGATGGCGGGGCGGAAAGATTAGGGGCTATTCATCCGGGAGCGATGTCTGCTTATCAGGGACATTTTCTTTCAGAAATGGATAAAAATTTCGGAAAAGTTAGCACACAAAACATCAATCAGGATTTTTCTGTTAATATAGAAGGATTGGCAGAAGCAGGAACTGATGCTGTTATTCTGTGGAAACACCAGGAAAAGGACGCGGAGAAATTGAGACAGATGGGGATTCCGGCAGTACGGATTTTCAATAACAATGTAGACAGCCTGAAAAAGAGTTTCCTCATCGTTGGAAAGCTGCTCGGTAAGGAAGAACGGGCCGCTATGGTAAACGCGTTTTATGATAACGCTTATAAAGATATCATGAAGCATAAGAGTGAAGTGGAAAAAGCGGATAAGCCTGTCGTACTCTTTCTTAGAAATAAGAAACTCCGCTTGCAGGGAAATGATAATTTCATGAGAGAAGCCATTGAAATCGGCGGCGGAGAAGTAATGACGGCGTCCATGGGGCAGACGGAAACCAATAGCGGAACGATCACGATGGAAGAAATATACCAAACGAATCCGGATATGATTCTTCTTAGTAATTTTGATTCCTTTGTGCCGGATGATATCTACGATAATCGGATCCCCGGGCAGGATTGGAGCTCTTTGAAAGCGGTAAAAAACCGCCGTGTTTACAAAGTCCCGATGGGAATCTACCGTTGGGATGCACCCGGTGTGGAAACGCCCCTTATGATGAAGTGGATAGCGAGCCTTTTACAGCCGGAGATTTTCAAAGATATCCATGTACGGGAAGACACGAAAGCTTTCTTCTCCGATTTCATGAAATACAACTTGACGGAAGACGACTTGTCGGTGATTTTTGCTGATGACGCCAATCAAAGGAGTGTGCCGTTCAATTGAATTTAAAGAAATATCTGTCGGACAGAGGATATGGGGCGGCATTCTTTCTTTTTTGCGGACTGCTCGTGGTGATGGCGGTGGTGAGTATAGGCTGGGGACGGCTTTATATTTCGCCCGTTCATGTAGTAAAAATCGTACTAAGCTCTGTTTTCTCCATCGAGCAGACATGGACAGATCAGGCGGCAAGCGCGATCTTTATGATTCGTCTGCCCCGCGTGCTTTCCGCGATGATGATCGGCGCAGCGCTCGCGCTGTCGGGGGCGGCGTACCAGAGCGTCTTCAAAAATCCGCTCGTGGCACCTGATATGCTTGGCGTATCTTCCGGCGCCTGCGTCGGGGCGTCCCTTGCCATTCTCTTGGGGTTGCCTTCCATATCTGTACAAATCGGCGCTTTTATCGGTGGAATCCTTGCGGTCATTTGTGCCGTGTCCATTCCGAAAATCATCGGAAAAAACTCCATAATCATGCTCGTCCTGTCAGGCATCATCGTAAGCGGGCTCATGAGCTCCGTTTTGGGGATCATCAAGTATTTGGCGGATTCGGAAACGCAGCTTCCCGAAATCACTTATTGGCAATTAGGCTCGCTGGTGAATGTGATTTGGGGAAATATCCTGTACAGCGGTATCCCCATTCTGCTTTGTGTTATTTTTATGTTTCTGGTTCGCTGGAAAATGAACATACTGACCTTAGGAGACGTAGAAATCCATATGCTGGGGAACCGCTCGGCGTGGCTCCGCTATGGTATTATCCTCACAGCTACTGTACTGACAGCCTGCTCAGTGTGCATAAGCGGTACTATCGGGTGGATCGGTCTCGTGATTCCACACTTTGCCCGCATGCTTGTAGGTGCAGATAATCAAAAACTCATTCCCTTGTCGGCGGTGCTTGGTGCGGTGTTTCTTCTTTTCATTGATACAGTTTCCCGTGCGTCGATGAGCGCGGAAATTCCCTTGAGCATTTTGACGGGATTGATTGGTGCACCGTTTTATTTCTATCTTTTGGTGAAAGAAAGGCTGGCATTGCGATGAATCTGTGTGTGGAAAACCTGTCCTATTCTTTCGATGGGGTACATGATTTATGGAAAGACGTGTCGTTTGCAGTAGAGAAGGGCGATATTTTTTCTATTATGGGTGCCAACGGAGCGGGCAAATCCACTTTGCTCCATACGGTGATCGGATTTCTGCGTCCAAAGACAGGGCAAGTGTATTTGGAAAACGAAGGGCAGAAAATATATGCCGATACGGTGCCAAAACTCTTTACGGAAAACATCGGTTATGTTCCCCAGCTCTCCGATACGGCGTATTCCTTTGCGGTCAAAGACTATGTGGTAATGGGACGGTCGCCCCATATGGGGCTTTTCTCCCAGCCGTCGGCAAAAGACAGAGAAATGGCGGACGAAGTGATGCAGGATATGGGACTCTATGAAATCCGAAATCGAAGATTCAATACGCTTTCCGGCGGACAGCAGCGGCAGGCGGTTATTGCGCGGGCGATTGTGCAGGAACCGCAGCTGATCATAATGGACGAACCCACCAACCATCTGGACTACGGAAACCAGTTCCGAGTGGTGGAAATGATTGAAAAGCTCTCCAAAAAAGGGATCACCGTCATTCTTACCACGCATATGCCCGATCAGGCGCTCTACTTGGGGCATCGGGCAGGGATCTTGTCGAACCGGAAGCTTTCCGTGGGAAACGCGAAAGACATCATTACAGAAGAAGCTTTGGAAGAAATTTATCGTGTCAAAGTGCGTCTCTCCTATGTGGAAGAAGCAAAACGGATTGTCTGCATCCCTGGTATCTAATCACATAAAAACGCGGCCCTATGTACCGACACCTAAAAGGGAACCGCGTTTTTCTATTGGTTTGACAATGCAAACGGAAAATGGATAGCAGTTTTTCTCTAATCGCTAAGCGTCATTCTGGGCGTTAGCGAAAAATAATGCTTGTATGACGTAAAAGGGGAATGTCCTGCTGTGCTCTTGAAACTCGAAGAAGCTAACAGCTTATTGCTAATTCTCCAATCACCGACATCCGGCTCCTGATTACCGACCACCATCTTCCGACTTCTGTTTATTGCATCAAAAATCAAAGGAAGCGGAGAGAACATAGGTACGGGGCATGGAAAGCATTAGCTTATTTCCCTGACCGGGCTGACTTCTCCAATAGTTTTTATCAAACACGTTGTATACGGAGGCACGGAGAGTGACAGGGGTTTTGCCGAATTGTGTTTTATAGGAGGTAAAGAGGTCGAATGTGGTAAAGGATGGGTAGGACAGTTCTCTTCTGTTTGTGCCGATGATGACGCCTTTGCTTTGATATTCCATGCGTCCTGTAATGCTCCAGTTTTCATTTGGCTTGTACTCTACGCCGAGGACAGCGTTCCATTTAGCGGATCCGTCCGTGGGAAGACCATCGTTGAGTCCCCCTTGGGTGGATTCCTGCCGCGCGTGGAGGTATTCAAACCCGCCGAAAATATTCCATTTATCAGAAAGACTTCCGTTGACGGAAAAGTCGATGCCTTTGTATCGGTTGCGGCCGTCCATTTTATAATAGGTCTTGCCGTCTGCCTCTACATCAATGGGATTGGGTTGATCCATGTCGAAGTAGGAGAGTGTGTAAAATACATTGCCTGCCCGGTGTTTGACGCCAATTTCTTTTTGTGTCAGTTTCATTGATTCCAAGAGGTCACCGTCGTTTTCATAGCCGCCATATACAGGGGTGCTTCGGGATGTAGATTTGGCGTAAGCCGCGTAGAAAGAGGTGTCTTTATTTGGGTGGTAGTTGATGCCGAATGTGGGAGCGTAGCTGTCTGCTTTATTCTTGTTTTTCGGCGCTTTTCCGCGGAAGTTTTCATGACGTCTTGTGCCTGCGGCCAAGATATTCCACTTGCCGATGGTCATGTTGTCTACGATATTGATGCTGGTATCCATTTCCTGTAGCATGAACATTTTGGTGAGCGATTTGGAATCATCCCAGCTGTACATTTTGGGGGAAAACTGTATGCCGGTATAAATATTTCCAAACGCCAGATTGTCGGCAGGCTTGCTTACATGTTTATTGTTATTGTAATGGACACGGTAAGATCGGTCGATGGAAAGCGACAGATCATGCTTCACAGCGCCAGTTTGGAAATTAGCTTTCAGACCTGTTTGGCCGTAGCGGTTCTTCATGAAGAAATATTGGGACCAGAGTTTATTTTTGGATAGATTGCCTTCTCCGTCTAAAATAATTTGGCTTAGGAAGATGAAACGGCGTACGGTAGTTTCGTTCATGCCGGCGTTCAGGAACCAGCTGAGATGGTCATTTATCTTTTTGTCATGGTTGATAGTCAGTTGATAGCCGTAGACATTCTGGTGCATGTAGTGCGGGTCGTCATAACTTAAAGATGCGTCCGGGGCGGAGGGGATTTGCAAGGCGTTTCTTAAGATGGAAAATCTTCGTTCTCCGCCGTAAATACGGTAGTCATAGTAACCGCCAAAAATATTGGTTTTGTTCCTCTCTGTTTCATGAGAAATATCGACAAACAGGTTTCTCTTCTTGGAACCGGCGCCACTGATGGAAGACAGTCCGCCGCGGTCATATTGTCCGTACATTCTGATGCCCCATGATTGATCACCGCCCAAATGGTTTCGGCTGATGTCGATATATTCGCCCCAATCGCCATATCCGCTGAAGGTCTGTGTATAGCGGGAAAAATCGGTTTCCGCAGGTTTTTTTGTGTAGAGGTAAATCGAGCCGGGCTGACCACCGTCAGGGCCATTGTACGATTGAACGGAACCACTCAGGGTGGCTGCCGGTCCGATTACAACATCGGCATGGTCAATGGTATTCGGTTCAGGGCCGGCGCACATGATAAAGAATCCGGGGATATTGTTCAGGTATAAAGAGGCGCCGTTGGCGCCGATCCCGCGGATAGAGAAGTCTGTCTTGATAGGAGAGGTGCCGGTGCGAATGGAGGGCACGTTAGCAAGCACTTGATCGATCTGGCGGGTGGGCATCACCATGGCGGCAATGGACTTCTGTGAAAGGCTTTGGGCTGTGTAGGGCACGTCCATAATATCTTTTTCGCCTGATAGCCCCAAGTTGGTGTTTTGTCGGACGAATCCGCCTGGCATTGTTCCCTTTTCTTCGATGCGATTAGCGGTCACCACTACTTCGTCCAGTTGAGTGACGGGCGCCGCGGTGCCGGAATTTGTTCCGACTAAGGTTAAAAATATCCCAAAGGATAATATCTTTTTTCTCATAATAAGGCTCTCCTTTTTTATTTACTAATAATTTCTAATCAACTATTATGTTATGTTAAATTTAATTTTTGTACAATTTAAAACTAATGAAATGACACTTTAGTAAATATGAAGTGTTTACAGAGCTCCGTCGCTTTTTTTACATAAAGACTTTTTGGAGAGATTTTGCAGAGCGCGGAAGAGATTATTTTCTTTCGGGGAAAAATACAAAGGGGAGATTAAAATTATATAGACGTAGTATTTTCTATTGAAATGTACATCGGCGCTGAGTACAATAAAAATATATATGCCATTTTTATCTGAAAGAATGCAATCGACACATAGGGGGAGTTGCTTATGAGGAAAATCCAGAAGGTCTTGGTAGCTAACCGGGGCGAGATCGCCATCCGTGTGTTCCGTGCCTGCAATGAGCTGGGCATCAGGACGGTGGCTGTTTATTCCAAAGAGGATGTACTGTCTCTTCACCGGAACCGTGCTGATGAAGCGTACCTGGTGGGGGAAGGAGATAAGCCGATTGATGCTTACCTGGATATAGAGGATATCATCCGTATCTGTAAGGAGCATCATGTGGACGCAGTTCATCCCGGTTACGGATTCCTTGCGGAAAATGCGGAGCTGGCGAAACGCTGTCAGGAAGAAGGACTTATTTTCATCGGGCCGCGTGTGGAACATCTGATCATGTTTGGTGACAAGGTAAATGCCCGTATCCAGGCGGAAAAGGCGCAGATTCCCATGATTCCCGGCACAAACGGTGCTGTGGAAAGCTTTGATGAGGTCAGAGCTTTTGTCGAGAAATATGGTTTCCCGGTCATGATCAAAGCGGTCAATGGCGGCGGCGGACGGGGTATGCGGAATGTGGACCGCATGGAAGATCTGGAGGAGGCGTATCACCGCGCGAAGTCGGAAGCGAAAATGGCTTTCGGCAGCGATGAGGTGTATGTGGAAAAATGTATCATGAATCCGAAGCACATCGAGGTGCAGATTTTCGGTGATGAAGCGGGACATGTTATTCATCTGTTTGAACGTGACTGCTCTATCCAGCGCCGCCATCAGAAAGTTATTGAAATGGCGCCTGCCTGGTCACTTCCGAAGAAGCTGCGTGATGATATCTGTAATGCCGCCGTCAAGCTGATGAAGAATGTCAATTACCTCAATGCAGGGACGGTAGAGTTCCTTGTGGATCAGGATGAAGAACATTTCTATTTCATTGAAGTGAATCCCCGTGTGCAGGTGGAACATACGGTCACGGAAATGATTACCGATGTGGATATCGTGAAGACACAGATTCTTATTGCTGAAGGCTATTCGGTGGATAGTCCGGAAGTGGCAATCGGTCTGCAGCCGACGATCTGGTTCAAGGGGGTGGCGATCCAGTGCCGCATCACGACGGAAGATCCGCAAAACGGCTTCATGCCTGATACAGGCAAGATCATTGCCTACCGTTCCGGCGGCGGGCCCGGTATCCGCCTGGATGCGGGTACGGCGTATACGGGAGCGGTGATTACTCCTTACTATGATTCACTCCTGGTCAAAGTAACGGCCCACTCGCTCCATGCGAAGGATACGATATACAAAATGCTCCGCTGCCTTGATGAATTTCGTATCAGCGGTGTGAAGACAAATATATATTTCCTTCAAAATATGCTCCGCACGAAGGATTTTCAGGAAGGTCTCTGTGATGTCAATTACATCGACCGCCATCCGCAGCTTCTGGATGAACCTGAAGCAATCAGCGACCGCGGTACGAAGCTGCTCCACTATATCGGAGATATCACCGTCAACGGCTATGCCGGGGCGGGTGCGAAAGAAAAACCCGATTTCGCTCCGGTAGCGCCTCTTTCGGCAGAGGGGGAAACAGTACCCCGCGGTACAAGGCAGATGCTGGAAGAATGGGGACCTGAAAAATTTTCCAAATGGGTCATGGATCAGAAAGAACTGATGATCATGGATACGACATATCGTGATGCCCACCAGTCACTTTTGGCGACCCGTGTGAGGACACACGATATCATGAACGCGATCCGTTACACCGCATGTCATGTGCCGCAGCTCTTCTCTTTTGAAAACTGGGGCGGCGCGACATTTGATGTGGCTTATCGTTTCCTTGACGAAAGTCCCTGGGAACGGCTCCGCCAGATGCGTAAAGCAGCGCCGAATATCCTTTTCCAGATGCTTACCCGCGGCGCGAATACGGTAGGGTATACGAATTATCCTGAAAATGTGGTCCGCCATTTCATTGATGAGGCGGCAGATAATGGGATTGACGTGTTCCGCATCTTTGACTGCCTGAACCAGCTGAACCACATGACGATTTCCATTGATGAAGTCCGCAAGAAGGGCAAGCTGGCAGAAGCGTGCTTCTGTTACACCGGGGATATCATGGATCCGAAGCGGCAGAAATATTCTTTGAAATATTATACGGATCTGGCGAAGGAAATGCAGAATGCCGGTGCCAACCTGATCGCTGTCAAGGATATGGCGGGACTTTTGAAACCGGAAGCGGCATACGCTCTTGTGGCGGCGTTAAAAGATGCTGTGGATCTTCCGATACACCTCCACAGCCATGAAGGCGGCGGACTGACGCTGTACAGCTATGCAAAGGCGGCGGAAGCCGGCGTGGATATTGTCGATGTGGCGACAGGCGCGCTTTCAAACGGTACGAGCCAGCCGTCCATGACGGCGCTGTACTATGCGCTCCAGAACAATCCCCGCCAGCCGAAACTGGATATCGAAGCTTTGGAAACGATTGACCGCTACTGGCAGGGTATCCGTCCCTACTACGCGGGGGTGGACAGCCGGATGGCAAGTCCGAATACTACGCTTTTCCAGCATGAAATGCCGGGAGGGCAGTTCTCCAATCTCCGCCAGCAGGCAACCGCGGTGGGATTGGGAGATCGCTGGCCGGAAGTCTGCCGCATGTATGCCAAGGTGAACATGATGTTCGGCGATATTATCAAAGTAACGCCGTCGTCTAAGGTGGTTGGTGATATGGCACTCTTCATGGTGCAGAATAATCTGACGGAAGAAGATGTTTATGCGAAAGGCGCAACCCTCGATTTCCCGCAGTCCGTGGTTGATTTCTTTGATGGGAAACTGGGTGTTCCTTACGGCGGATTCCCTGAAAAGCTGCAGAAGATTATTTTGCGCGGGGAAGAACCCCATCTGGAATCTCATCCGCAGGATGTGGACTTCGCCGCGGTGAAAGCAGAAATGAAGAGCAGGCATATGTCCACGCGGGAAGAAGATATTTCCTCTTACTGTATTTATCCGAAAGTTTTCAGTGATTATATGGACCGCTATCATCAGTATGGCGACCTGTCCGTCCTGGATACGCCGACGTTCTTCTTTGGCATGAAACCGGGCGAGGAAATCCGAGTGAATATAGAAGAAGGAAAGATGCTCCTTATCCGTCTTGACGGGATCACGAAACCTGACGGAGAAGGAAACCGCCGTATCCAGTTTGAGCTGAACGGCATGCCCCGTGAAATTAAAATTCATGACAGGCATGTGGCGGAATCTGCAGTGACCGCAAGGAAAGCGGATAAGGATATTCCCGGCGAGGTAGGGGCGACCCTGTCAGGATCCGTCGTGAAAGTGCTTGCGGAAAAAGGCGGGCATGTGAAGAAAGGCGAGCCGGTGATTGTCACAGAAGCCATGAAGATGGAAACGACGATTACCTCACCGGTGGACGGCATTGTGAGTGAAATCCACGTGAAGGCGGGCAGCCGTATTGAATCGGGTGACCTTCTCATGGTGATTGAATAAGAGGTAAAGCGGAGATAGAAATGCAAAAGGGTTCTTTCCTGACGGAGAGAACTCTTTTTGTATGGGATTCAGGAAAAGATGGAAAAAGGTAGGGAAGTTTCCTGAAAGCGGTGATATAATACGAATGGAGTATTTCAGGAAGAATCCTGAAAAAGAAAGTTTGCCAGGCGGATGCCTGGGAGAGGAGCGGATGATGAAATTTTATCGCTGTAAAAAGTGCGGCAAAGCAGTCGCTGTTCTTGGAGAGAGCGGGGAAGACATGTTCTGCAAAAATGCGGAAATCGAAGAATTAATTCCCAATACTACGGATGCTGCCAGTGAAAAGCATGTTCCCGTCATTACGAAAGACGGATCGAAAGTGCATGTGGCAGTCGGTGCTGTAGAGCATCCCATGCTGGAAAGCCACTATATCACCTGGATTGTTCTGGAAACGAAGAACGGAAGCCAGCAGGTGGATCTGAAACCGGGCATGAAACCGGTGGCTGATTTCGTTCTTGCCGAAGGGGATGAAGTCGTAGCGGCTTATGAGTATTGCAATTTGCACGGACTGTGGAGAGGAGAATAGACATGAAAAAATATGTATGCAAAGTTTGCGGATGGATTTATGATGAAGCTTTAGGGGATCCGGACAACGGAATTGCTCCGGGAACCAAGTGGGAAGATCTGCCGGACGATTTCAAGTGCCCGCTCTGCGGTGTCGGAAAAGACGATTTTGAAATCATTGAAGACTGATTGGTGATGGAACGAATTGTAGAAAACGAAAACTCTCTCTGCTACGGGGGAGTTTTCTTATGCATACTCTTTCTTAAGCCTGCCCTGCATAACAGGTTTTGTTGCAAATCGTAAAATTAAATGATAGAATAAATCGGTAGCATATTTTACAGGGAAAAGCAAGAGGAAAATATTAAAATAAAATATTTTAATAGCAAATAAGTTTTTATCTATAACTAAAATATTTTTATAGAAAGATATAGAGAAAATATTTTAGGTGAAAATGAATTTATATTGCGGAATGTTTTTCTCTCATGTAAAATTATGTTTTCAGTCTCTATATTTATATAGTTATATAGTGAGAAGGCTCACGGAGAAAAGAAGAGCTCGGCTCAAACCGGTAACACTGATGAAGTACAGGATATTTTGTGGCTTAATCGGTGTTTCCTTGACCTTGCCCTCTTTTTATCTCTGTTCCCATGTGTTGGAAATTCAGATTTTGTAATGGAAGGAAAGGGTGAGGCGTGGAATGCCTAACAGCAAAATGTTCAGACCCGTCCAGGTAGGTACTAAGAAAAGATATACCTACGCCAGATCTCAGGAAGTTCTGGGGATGCCCCATCTGCTCGATTTGCAGACCAAATCTTACGAATGGTTCTGTAAAGAAGGGCTGAGGGATGTATTTGCGGATATTTCTCCTATCGAGGATAGTGCTCATAAATGGGCGCTGCATTTCGGCGAATACTATTTCAAGAAAGAAAAGTACAGCATCGATGAATGCAAGACGAGAGATGCTACTTATTCCGCTCCGCTGCAGGTCAAAGTCCAGCTCGTCAATAAGGAAACCGGCGAAATCAAGGAGCATGATCTTTTCATGGGCGATTTCCCGATTATGACGGACACGGGCACATTTATTATCAATGGCGCCGAACGTGTTATTGTTTCCCAGCTTGTCCGCTCTCCCGGCGTATACTACAAAAAGGAAATGGACACTTTCGGGAAGGAAATCTATTCCGCCCAGCTCATTCCGAACCGCGGCGCGTGGATCGAACTGGAAACTGATGCCAACGGCGTTGTTTCCGTCCGTATCGACCGTAACCGCAAGATGCCCGTGACGTACCTCATCCGTGCGCTGGGGTTCTCTTCCAATGAAGAAATCATGGAGCTTTTCAATAATGATATCCATATCGAAGAGACGCTCAAGAAGGATGAAACGCAGAATACAAAAGAAGCACTCATCGCTATTTATAAAAAGCTCCGTCCCGGCGAACCGGCGACAGAAGAAAGCGGCACGACCCTGCTCCGCAACTTCTTTTATGATCCCCGCCGTTATGATCTGGCGAAGGTCGGACGTTACAAGCTGAATAAGAAACTCTCCTGGGAAAACCGCCTCAAGGGCCACCGTACGGAAGGGCCTATCGTGGATACGGAAACCGGTGAAATTATTATCCAGGGGAATGCCCTTATCGACGAGGAAGCCATCGCGATTCTGAAGAAGAGCGGCGTGTTCAGCAAGGTAGAAATGGTGGAAGTCATGACCCAGAAAGAGGACGGAACACCTGTCAAGGTGATCTGCTCCAATGGAATGCGTGATGACAACTATCGGATTCTTGACCGCGCGGATATTATCGCGGCGGTAGACTATCTTTTGAATATGATCCAGGGCTATGGACGCCAGGATGATATTGATCATCTCGGCAACCGCCGTGTCCGCTGCGTCGGTGAACTGCTCCAGAACCAGTTCCGCATCGGCTTGTCCCGTATGGAACGTGTGGTTCGCGAAAGAATGACTACCCAGGATCAGGACAAGATGACCGCCCAGGCGCTCGTCAATATCCGTCCTGTTGTGGCAGCCATCAAGGAATTCTTCGGCAGTTCCCAGCTGTCCCAGTTTATGGATCAGACGAACCCATTAGCGGAGCTGACGCATAAGCGTCGTCTGTCCGCTTTGGGGCCGGGAGGGCTGTCTCGTGAACGTGCAGGGTTTGAAGTCCGCGACGTGCATTATTCCCATTATGGGCGTATGTGCCCCGTAGAAACGCCGGAAGGCCCGAATATCGGACTTATTTCCTCACTGTCCAATTACGGAATTGTCAACAAGTACGGCCTGATTGAAACGCCGTACCGCCGGATTAACCCGAAGACCCACGAAGTGACCAATGAATGTCTCTATGTGACGGCTGATATTGAAGAAAATAAAGTTATTGCCCAGGCCAGCGAGCCGCTGTCAGACACCGGCGCGTTCCTGAACCGGTATGTGGCCTGCCGCCGTGGTCCTGATGTTCTGGAAGCTTCTCCTGAAGAAGTGGATCTCATGGACGTTTCTCCGAAGCAGGTCGTTTCTATCGGTACGTCTCTCATTCCGTTTCTTGAACATGATGATACGAACCGTGCGCTCATGGGCGCCAATATGCAGAGGCAGGCGGTACCGCTCCTCCGCCCGGAAGCGCCTCTTGTAGGCACGGGTATGGAATGGGTGGCCGGCCAGGACTCCGGTGTCTGCGTTCTTGCAAAACGGTCAGGCGTGGTTACCTCTGTCAACGGGAAACAGATTATCGTCCGCGCGGATAACGGTGAATATGATACTTATGACCTGATTAAGTTCCTCCGGTCCAACCAGAGCACCTGCATCAACCAGCATCCCATCGTATACAAAGGGGACAAGGTCGAAGCCGGGCAGACACTGGCAGATGGCATGTCCACCGACGGAGGCGAGCTGGCTCTCGGACACAACGTGCTTGTGGCGTTCGTATCCTGGGAAGGATATAACCATGAAGACGCCGTGCTCATTTCTGAACGTCTCTGCAAAGATGACCTGTACACCTCTATCCATATTGAAGAGTACGAGTGTGATGCCCGTGATACGAAGCTGGGCGAAGAAGAGATTACAAGAGAGCTGGCATCCGTCAGCGACGACGCTTTGAAGAATCTTGATGAAAACGGTATTATCCGTATCGGCGCCGATGTACGCCCCGGCGATATCCTTGTCGGCAAAGTAACGCCGAAAGGGGAAACGGAACTGACTCCGGAAGAACGTCTTCTCCGTGCCATTTTCGGCGATAAGGAAAGAGAAGTCCGTGATACATCTCTCCGTGTGCCGCATGGAGAATTCGGGAAAGTGGTCGACGTCAAGGAATTTACCCGTGAAAACGGCGATGAACTGGCGCCGGGCGTAAATAAGCTCGTCCGCGTTTACGTTGCGCAGAAACGGAAACTCCGCGAAGGCGACAAAATGGCGGGGCGCCACGGTAACAAGTGCGTATGCTCCCGCATCCTGCCTGTTGAAGATATGCCCTTTACTCCGGACGGACGTCCTGTCGATTTGGTGCTGAACCCCCTTGGCGTTCCTTCGCGAATGAATATCGGGCAGATCCTGGAAATTCATTTGTCCTGGGCCTGCCATATGCTCGGCGAAGAAATCAAAGAAGCCAAGACAGATCCCGTAAAGGCGAAAGCGCTTGAAAAGCGGCTCCGTGAAGCAGGCTATGATTTTGATACCTACGGCATGCCCGAATCGACAGAATCCGGTGTCCACATCGCGACCCCTGTATTTGACGGCTGCCGCGATGAAGACCTGGCTGCCACCCTTGCCGCCGCGGGACTTCCGGTCAATGCGAAATCCGATCTTTATGACGGACGTACCGGTGAGAAGCTCGACGGACAGGTGACGATCGGCTGGAAATACATGCTGAAACTCCATCATCTTGTTGATGATAAGATCCATGCCCGTTCTACCGGCCCGTACTCCCTTGTGACCCAGCAGCCGCTCGGCGGCAAGGCGCAGTTCGGCGGCCAGCGTTTCGGTGAAATGGAAGTCTGGGCACTGGAAGCATATGGCGCCGCGTACACCTTACAGGAAATCCTGACGGTAAAATCCGATGATGTCATCGGCCGTGTCAAAGCCTATGAAAAAATCGTCAAAGGCGAAAACATTCCGAGCCCCGGTGTTCCCGAATCCTTTAAGGTTCTTATGAAAGAACTCCAATCCATCGGGTTGGATGTCCGCGTCCTGAATGAAGACAAAGAGGAAGTTGTCATGAAAGAGCTGGACGAAAGCGATCTGGAACCATCCAATGGCGGCGAACGCTGGCATAAAGACGAAGTGAAAGCGGCCATGGAAGGTGAGGATTCCGTTTCCGCAGCCAGAAATGCCATGGAATCCAGCATGGCCGGAGAAGGGAAAGAAGTGCCGGCAGATGATACGGCTTCTTTCAATGATACGCTGGAAGCGGAAGCGGTGGCTCCTGCAAATGAAGAAGCGGCTTTTACTGAAACTGATATAGAAACTGAAGCGGGTCTTGTCGATGACCCGGATGCCTGATTTCCGGAAAGGAGCACTGAGCAATTGTTAGACGTAAATGAATTTGACTCCATGAAAATCGGTATTGCGTCTCCGGAAACGATCAGATTATGGTCTCACGGAGAAGTAACGAAGCCGGAAACAATTAACTACCGTACACTGAAAGCAGAACCGGACGGTCTTTTCTGTGAAAAGATTTTCGGACCGACGAAAGATTGGGAATGTAAGTGCGGCAAGTATAAAAAAATGCGTTATAAGGGCACGGTCTGCGATAAGTGCGGCGTGGAAGTGACAAGCTCCAAAGTACGCCGTGAACGTATGGGCCATATTGATCTGGCCTGCCCGGTATCTCATATCTGGTATTTCAAGGGAACGCCGAGCCGCATCGGCCTCATTCTTGATGTGTCCCCCCGCCAGCTTGAAAGAGTCCTTTATTTCGCTGCCTACATTGTAATCAATAAAGGCGAAACGAAACTTCTGGATAAGCAGGTTTTAAATGAACAGGAATACCAGCAGGCCGTCCAGGAATACGGCGCGGGTTCTTTTGAGGCGCAGATGGGGGCGGAAGCTATTCAGAAGCTTCTCCGCCAGCTGGATTTGGAAGCTTTGGAAAAACAGCTCCGTGAAGATGTGGACAGCAGCAGCAACCAGCGCAAAGTCCGCAGTATTCGCCGGCTGGAAGAAGTGGAAGCTTTCCGCAAATCGGGCAATAAGCCGGAATGGATGATCCTCACCGTGCTGCCTGTTATACCGCCGGACCTTCGTCCGATGGTGCAGCTTGACGGCGGGCGTTTTGCCACGAGCGACCTGAACGACCTTTACCGTCGTGTCATCAACAGAAATAACCGTCTGAAAAGACTGATGGACATGGGCGCGCCTGAAATCATCGTCAGAAATGAAAAACGTATGCTGCAGGAAGCTGTTGATGCCCTCATAGATAACGGCCGCCGCGGCAGAGCGGTCAGCGGTCCGGGAAACCGTCCCCTGAAATCCCTTTCCGATATGCTGAAAGGCAAACAGGGCCGTTTCCGCCAGAACCTTTTGGGGAAACGTGTCGACTATTCCGGCCGTTCTGTTATCGTAGTCGGTCCCGAACTGAAAATGTACCAGTGCGGCCTTCCGAAGGAAATGGCGATCGAACTTTTCAAACCGTTCATCATGCATGAACTGATCGCCCGCGGTTTGGCGAGCAATCTGAAATCGGCACGAAAAAAAGTGGACAAGCTGTCCCCTGAAGTCTGGGACGTCCTTGGCGATGTTATTAAAGAACATCCCGTACTTCTGAACCGCGCCCCGACACTCCACCGCCTCGGCATCCAGGCGTTTGAACCGATTCTGTGGGAAGGCAGGGCAATCAAACTGCATCCCCTTGTCTGCCCGGGTTACAATGCGGATTTTGACGGCGATCAGATGGCGTGCCATCTGCCTCTGTCCGTGGAAGCACAGGCAGAAGCGAGGACGCTCATGCTTTCCATCAATAATATCCTGTCTACGAAAGACGGCAAACCTGTCGCCATTCCTTCCCAGGATATGATTCTGGGATCATACTATCTGACCATTGTAAAAGAAAGCAAGGAAGAGGAAGACGCGCTTGATCCCTCGAAATTCCATGCCTTTACCAATTACGATGAAGTCATGCTGGCCTATGCACTGAACCAGGTACAGATCCATGATTTCATTAAAGTGGACATACCGGGGCACGGTCTTGTCATCACGACCCCGGGGCGCCTGATTTTCAACTATGCCATTCCCGAACCTCTCCGCTTCTTCTATAAACGTCCTGATGGAAAAGAAGGTCTCGGTATCACCATCGGCAAGAAGCAGATGGGCAAACTTGTCAATGACTGTTTCAAGAAGCTGGGCTTCAAAGAAACAGGAGATCTCCTGGACTCCATTAAAGCCCTCGGATTCCATTATGCCCTTGTTTCCGGCATTTCTATCGGCATTTATGACGTGGCCGTACCGGAAGACAAAAATGATATCCTGTCCGCAAGTGAAGCGCAGATTGAAAAAATCAAGGAATATTTCCGCCGCGGCCTGATGACGGATGACGAAAGATACAGAAAAGTCGTTAAGATATGGGAAAAAGCGACCAATGATGTCGGTGAAGCGATGAAAGCGTCCATGACGAAAATGAATCCGCTCACCATGATGGCCCAGTCCGGCGCCCGCGGCAACGATAACCAGATCCGCCAGCTGGCGGGGATGCGCGGCCTGATTGCCGATACATCCGGTAAAACGGTAGAATTGCCTGTTAAGGCAAACTTCCGTGAAGGGCTGACCGTCCTTGACTACTTTACGTCTTCCCACGGCGCCCGCAAGGGTCTTGCCGATACGGCTCTCCGTACAGCAGACTCCGGTTACCTCACACGCCGCCTTGTCGATGTTTCCCAGGATGTCATCATTCGGGAAGAAGACTGCGATGTGCAGACACTCAATTTCGATCGTGAATGGAATAAACTGGTTTCCAAGGCGGCTGTCCGCAGCCGTTACAATGTCCACCGCGCTGAATTGGACGGTTCCATTCTCGAAGAAGACGTCATGAACCGGCGCAGCGGGGAAATTCTCCTTGTGAAGGGGAAAACACTGGATGCGTCCGATGTGGCCCTTATGAATCGTTTCCTCGTTGATTCCGTTGTTGTTACCGTTCCCACGGCGGAAGGAGAAGCGGGCGAACCGAAAACCGTTACCTTCAGCGTCGAGGATGTCGCAGCGGAATACAAGAGTATCGTGAAACATCATGTGACAGTCCGCTTCTTTGAAAAGAAATTGGAAACGCCGGCTCTGAACCGCAAAGGAGAAGAAGTGCTGGCGCAGGGAACCGTCCTTACGGCGGAAGCGGCTGAAAAACTTTTGGCTGCCGATATTCCGGTGATTTCCGTACGCATGGAAGGCACGGAAGGCGTAGAAGTCCGCAAAATTACGGAAGCCGGGGGTCTCATTGAGTCTCTGGCTGACCGTATCGCCGGCCGTTGCCCGCTGGAAGATGTGGTGAATCCGGAAACGGGAGAAATCATTGCCGCGAAGAATGAAGAAATCACTGACGACCAGGCTGCTGAAATTGAAAAGCATTATGACCGTCTGAAAGTCCGTTCCATTCTGACCTGCCATTCCGAACACGGCGTATGCGCGAAGTGCTATGGCAGGAACCTGGCAACAGGCCGCCATGTGGAAATCGGCGAATCGGTAGGCATCATCGCCGCACAGTCCATCGGCGAACCGGGCACCCAGCTGACCATGCGTACGTTCCATACGGGCGGTGTTGCAACGGCAGAAGATATCACCCAGGGTCTGCCCCGTGTCGAAGAATTGTTTGAGGCGCGCAAGCCGAAAGGCAACGCGATCATCTCCAATATCGCCGGCAAAGTCACCATTGAAGACTCTTCGGAAAATGCGAATATCAAGATTGTTACCGTGACCAATGAAGAGACATCCGATACCTACAAGATTCCGTTCGGAAAGAGGATTTCCGTCAATGAAGGCGATGAGATCGAAGCAGGTACTCGCCTCATTGAAGGGAATATCAATCCCCACGATATTCTCCGTGTCCTCGGCGTACAGGCGACCCAGAACTATATCGTCAAGGAAGTGCAGAAAGTTTACCGCTCACAGGGTGTTGAAATCAATGACAAGCACATTGAAATCATCGTCCATCAGATGCTCCGCAAGATCAAAATCGATGACCCCGGAGATTCCGAATGGCTTCCGGGACAGACGGTGGACATTGTGGCTTACCGCGTCATGAACGAACATCTGGAAGATGAAGGAAAGAAACCGGCGGTGGGTGAGAACCTGCTTCTCGGCACGACGAAAGCCGCACTGGCGACAGACTCCTTCCTCTCAGCGGCTTCTTTCCAGGAAACCACCAGAGTTCTTACGGAAGCGGCAATCAAAGGGAAAGTGGATCCGCTTCTCGGCCTCAAAGAAAACGTCATTATCGGCAAGCTGATTCCGGCAGGTACGGGGCTTGCCCGCTACCGCAGGCTCTCCGTGCAGCATAACGCGGAACCCCGGACGGCGGAAACCGCTGATGGGCAAGCTGACGTGCAATAAGTATTTAAATAAAATATCCCGCTGTGTAATCCATGGCGGGATATTTTTTGTAGGAGACAGAAATGCCTGACTTGAGAAAATATCTCTGATTCCTTACAATGAAAAGATAAATGATATATTACAGGAGAATTCCATGTTCAAAAAAATCATGGCGGCTCTGTCCGCTTTCATTCTGGCAGGCTGTCTTTACGCGGATGCGGAGGATCTCGTCATCGACGGACTGGGGAAACTGTCTTTCGGGGAAGACGTGCAGATTACCGATGGAGGGGGCAGCCGCACGGAAACCATATTTAAGAAATCGGGACACCGGAAAGATTACGGGAAAACAGATTGGGCGGCAATGATGTACTTTCTCACCACGCCTCCGGGAATGGACATGTACCCCGACCGGGCGCCGTACCCTTACGACTCCCTTCATTTGTACCAGATCAGGAAATCTGATATCCGCGGCACCTATTCCGTTTCCGTCTCTGTTGTGAAAGGGACAGAAGAAGCCTTCTTCCATGGGAAACGGGAAACGGCTGCCCGGTTTTGGGAGCGCGCATTCCATGAAGATGCGACACGGCCGCACTCCCTCTTCGGCATGCCGAAAATCAGCATAGAAGAATATCAGCGGATGCTGAATGGCCGTTTGGATGAAATCAAAGGGCAGAAGCTGCAGGCGGAACTGGTTTCTTTTTCACCGTGGCATGCCTATAAAAATCATGACGGCACCTATCGCTGGACACAGGAAGCGCGGGTGATTATTTCCGACGAAAGACACCTGTCCTATCCGATGTGGGTCTATACGAATCTGTACAGGCAGGGCGGCATGTATTATCTCATTATCGTACAGGGAAGCCATACGGCGGCGGAAAAAATCGGGAAAAATTTACTTTATGCCTTTTACGGACTGGAAAGGAGCAGCACATGAGTTGGAAGAAAACGGCGGCAGTCTTTATGACGGTTCTCTGTATTTCCGGCGGCGCGTCTGCTTATGACTTGCGGTCCATTGCGAAAGCACATCTGCCGCCTGCGTTTACCTATCAGGATATTCCTGAACAGCAGGAACTGAAGTTCCACGATTTCACTTATCTCTATCGCATGGGTCAGCTTTCCGTCATGCTTCAAAAAAGCCGAAAATTCGCTTACGGCTACATTATCACCGCCAAGCTGCCTCCTGCGGGGGCGGATACATTGAAACCGTTTTTCCGGGAATACCTGACCGTAAAAGAATGGAGAAGCCTTTCCCGCATGAACCGCGCCTTTCTGGATGAGGACTCGCCGCTGCGCAAAGGGGCGGAAGAGGTAATGAAGAACTGGGCAAAGAACGTGGTGGGAGAATTAGGAGAAGGCGTGAAAATCACCCTGTCCGATTTCGAGCCGTATCGCAAACTTACAGCCGACGAAGCCTATCTCTATACGATGGGCGCGAAAATTACCTTTGATTCCGACGGACTCATCCTGCCCTTTTACGGCAGAGCGTATTTCTTCCGTGAAAATGACCATATAGATGTGATGATGCTCCTTACTCCCGATGAAGGAAAAGAACCCCTCGTTTACGCCATTGATGATCTGGCGAAAGCGGCGGCAAAGGAGACGGATATGCAGGAAGAAAAAGAAGATCTCTCCGTCATGCTGGCGAAAGGCGCAGCAGGAAATTGAAGCGGAGAGGGGCAGCAAAGAAAACATTTACAATGCCTTCTGTGTAAACTATAATTGGAAATAAGAAAAACATTTGAAATATTACTTTGGGAGAGCAATCATATGCGGGGGAAAATCGTAACAGCCTTTATTTTTTAACCATGATGACGGGAGCGGTATCAGCTGCTCCCGTTTTAAATTACACAGGAGAGGAGCGGCTGGAAGAAGCGCGGCAGAGAGAAGAAGATCGGCAGGAACGGCTGCGCATGCCCCGTGTAGAAAATATAGGAAGCAGCCTGAATGAAAAAGAAGAGACGCAAGGTGCTGCCCTTGAGCCAGTATTTAGAATAAACGAAATTATTTTATCGGGGCAGGGAGAAAAGTTCGGCAGGCTGCATAAAATCATCTACGGGAAAGACAGCGCCGTCATCCTATGGAAAAACGCATTTCCCATCAAAGAAGGAGACATCCTGAACATCCGCCACCTGGAGCAGGGGTGGAACAGATGAAACGCGTCAGCTCCCTGGACGTATCCATGAAACTCCTCCCTGCCGATAACATATGAGGAAAAGGATAAAAGAGATAAAGAATATGCAGAAAGAAGTTGATTAGAGCGGAGGAAGGAATGCATATGATAGATACATTAATATGTATAGTTTATATTTTTGTCGGAGCCAAATGGGTTTTAAAAAAGGTAGAAATAGAGATGATATCTGCTCCAACAAACTGGAAAATTATCGTTTTGAAATTTTTAATATGGTTGGTAGTGCCATCAGAAATTTTTATATATATTTATTTTTATGATAGTGGTATAGTGCGAATATTTTTGGGTGTGAGCGTGATGCTTTTGTATTTGATAGAGACCCGGCTGTTATTTAACGAAATGAGTAAAGCAATTGTGGAAAGTAATATTGATAATAGAGAAAAAGATGTTAAACATATTCTTGAAAAAAGAAAGTTTAGAATTCAACTTGGAATAATTTGTTTTGGTATAATTGCCTTTATTGCGCTATTAGTTGGGATTATGCCAGATTAATATATTTATTATTAAACAGCCTAAACAAACTCAAAGAAATCTTCGACAAAACAAAAGTAGAAGAAAGAAAACGACTATTGGAAGAGCTGGGGATAGTCGGAAACCGGGCTATCCATGAGATAGCCTCCCACAATGGATGGAAAGACGGCTCCACCGGAAAGGCAGCCCTCCATGGAATGCTGGGAGCCATCACCGGAGCCAAGAGCGGAGGAAGCGCCCTAAGCGGCCTGATAGCAGGGGGAGCCAACGAATATGCCATAGGATACCTGAAAAAGACCAAAGGGAAAGATTGGATAAACAAGCATCCCGATACCGTACAGAACATCTCCGCCGCCTTCGGAGGAATCCTGTCCAAGATGACAGGAGGAAGCGGACACACAGGCGCCTATATCTCTCAGATGGGGACGAAGTGGAATCTTTTTGGGATGGAAGTTACTGAAGAAGAGCAGGAGCAGACCGATAAAATGTTGCGCTCTATGGGAATGAAAATTGGTGAAATTATGACCGGAAATGATCGGGAATATATAAAAGAAAAGTTTTCAGAAAGTGCTCTTGATGGAGCAACAGCATTAGCGGAATGGACGAAAAATCATTATTCAGAAATAATGGTAGATGAAACATTTAAGGGCGAATTAAGACTTGGAGGGCTTAAGTTCTTGAGCAAACTAGCGGCATGGATAGATTTAGCGTCTGTACTAAAATTTAATGTAGACTTTCAATATGAAAAATATGAGGAATTAAACATTAAGTTTGAGGAGAAAGGTGAATCATACTGGGTAGATGTATATAATAGATTGAATGAAAACACGTCTGATGTAATGGATTAGTGAATGGAGATTTAATATGGATACAGAATATTTATTAGGAGTTATATCCGTTTTTTTGCTGATTGTATTCTATATATTAAGAGCGCTTTGGCGGTTTTATGTTGCAAATAAATTGGAGCCAACGGCTGAAGATATTATAAATAAGGGCAATATAGTGGGGAATGATTTAATGAAGTTGAGTCAGGTGGAGATGCTGCAAGATGTAGATGTGAAAAAAATTTACAAGTCTTTAAGAGAGGGGGGGATTTTTCGAATAAAAAATATAAAGATATATGATAATATTTTTTGGGTCAAGTTAAATGGAGGAGATGGTTATTTTACTCTTTATGAAAACAGGGTAGATACTATTTCTGTAAACCATGTAATTACAGTAAGAAATGGAATATTGTTACATTGTCCGGTGCAGGATAATACAGAATACATTATTAGTGATTAAATTATTGATAAAAATCCATAATTATGAATATGTCATGGAAGACCTGAAACGGATAAAAAGAAATAATTGGGTAGCTAAGCACCCCTGACATAGAACAAAGCATCTCCCAGATGGGGACGAAGTGGAATGAATTGGATGAGGAAATGGCTGCAATGAGAGGAAGGAATCTGAGAGATGAATTTAATAAATGGGTAGAAGACTCTGTAAATGATTAAGAGGGTATAAAGGATGAAAAAGGCATGGAAATTAATTGGGCTTAGTATATTCATTGCTGTTTCTGCATATTTTTTTGATTATACGTTATTATGGCTTATGGCTTTTATACTTTTAGTAGGAGCTTCTTATTATTGATTTTAAATGGATTTTAGAAGCAGGTTTTGTGATAGAAAATACAAAAAATAATATAAGTGGAGCTACGATACAGTGCAGAACATCTCCGCCCCTCCTGTCTAAGATGACAGGAGGGGGCGGACACACGGGTGCTTACATCTCCCGGATGGGAAATGCTTTAGGTGGGGTAAACGGATTTTATTTGTATTATGAAGACAATATTCCTAATGATGTAAAAAAATATCTTTCTGATACAGCAACTAAGTTAATTCTTGAAAGAACAACTATAAAATCACTGGAATATTTAGGGAATGAAGTTATATGGGAGTATCCTTATTTAGCAGATGAAGTAAAACAAAAATTAGGAGGTATAAAATTTGTAAAACAAGTAGATGGCGGATATGGAACCTTAGTTGGTGCTGTGATAGTTTATGTTGCATTGTTAGATTATAAGTATGAAAGTAATCCTAAGACTACGAAAGAGTTAGAAGGCCGGATAAAGGATTGTATAACTGATTAGAGGGGATTATAGAATGAAGGCAGATAGTAAGTTTATATGCTTAGGAATTCTAATTTTTATTATTGCGCATTTTTTTAATTACACTATATTGTGGGTTTTATCAATAGTATTTTTATTAATATCCTTTTTTTACTAGGCGGAGTTCAAAAAGCCGGTTAACTGTAACAAGATAAAATAAGCTATAAATCATTAATTTGCTGCTATTATGGGAGGATTATATGAAAAAATATTTTGGACCTAGTTTGGCTTTAGGAATAGCCGGCTTAATATCAGGGAGTATTGCATGGTTTATGGGTGTAGAATATTTGGGATATATAGCAGTTTTTTGTTTTTTACTTAGTGGAATAGTGAATACCGATCGTTGGTAAAGTAGTGTTCTGAGAGCCATCTCAAGGAATAGAATAAAGAGGTAAAAGATGAATTTAGCTGAATATATCAAAGGATTTTTAGGAATAATTGCAATAATATTTTTTGGTATAGGAATAGTAGTTTGGAAGTTTAGGGTCGCTGATGAAATTCAAGAAATTGAAAAGAAAATAGACGTCGATACAAAAAAGGTTATAGAATCTGATTTAAAAGTTCTTAGTGACGTTAGTTTCCCTGCCGAGATAGATATAAGGAAAATGTATAGCGTTATTTCGGCGGGGGGGAATTCAGGAAATAGAGTGTATAAAGGTCTATGAAGGTAAATATTTTGTAAAAATGAAGTTTTATAGAGAGGGATATTTTACATTAGAAGGAACCCATGTGGATATTGTTTCGGTTGGTCATGTTATAAACATGAAAAATGGACAATTGCTATACACACCACAAAATGATGATACGGAATATATTTCAATGACACAGAAAGACTACTGAAGTAATGATGGGAAAACTTTTTGGAAGGTCTTGGATTGAGCCATAGCTGCATGCATGAAATATAATGAATCCACTGCTGCAAATGGTTATATCCTGCATATAGAAGTCTACGGCTCCTGAAATATCTGTGCAGGGGGGATCATATACGGTTTGTTGATTATCAGGAGCAGATATAAGGAGATACAATGGGTGCATCTATTCTGGTACTTATATATAGAATCATAGTAATATTTATAGGAGTATCTCTTCTGGTTTATAGGCAGATGGTCAGATATAACTCTGAAAATATTACCTTACAGGTTGTAGAGGCAAAAAAAGTATGGACATCTCCGACATCATGGGGGATTTACCGATTTTTTGTAACTTATGAATACAATGGTGTTGTTTACCGGCAGAAGAGTATCGAATTTGGAGTTTTTCTTTTTTCATTCAAGAATAAAACCATATATAATTGCACCGGTAAACGAAGCAAAAGTGGAAAGGTTAGTTGCGATCAGATATTCTGCATTGAAAAAATTGCGATATTTTTTATATTGGCTGGTGTAGGTTCGTTTTTTAATCGCAGGTTTTGATGCAGTATTATTGGTTATATGAGAGAAGAATACGAATATAAAAAGAGCGGCGGTACATGCGGCATTGACATTTCCCATTAGAAAAGCGTTTCTCCTGCGGGGATAAAACCTCGTAGAGAAACGCTTTTGTCGTTTAATCAGAATCCCGGAGTCAGGGTCGCCTGGAAGTTGTCGTTGATGTATTTTCTGGTGGCTTCTGTCTGGAATATTTTTACAAATTTTTGATAGGTGGGGTTGTCTTTATCCTGCTCACGGGCAGCGATGACATTTACATACGGGCTGGTATTGTCTTCCTGGGCGAGAGCCGTCTTCGGATCCAGTCCCGCGGATACAGCGTAGCCGCCGTTGATGATGGAGGCGTCGCAGTCTTCAAGCGCTCTTGGGAGCTGGGGCGCTTCCAGTTCGATGATTTTCAGGTTCTTCGGGTTGGAAGCGATATCGGAGACGACCGCTTTGACAGGATTGACGCCTTCTTTTAATTTCAGCAGGCCGTTTTTCTCCAGAAGAAGGAGGGCGCGGCCGCCGTTGGATGGATCGTTCGGGATTGCAATGGATGCGCCGTCGGGGAGATCGGACAGAGTCTTGTGTTTATTTGAGAACAGACGAAGGGGCGCGAGGTAAGTGTTTCCGATGGGAACAAGTTTTGTGCCGTTTTTTTCATTGAATGCTTCAAGGAAGGGGACGTGCTGGTAAGAATTTACGTCGATGTCGCCCTGCGCCAGTGCCTGATTGGGGGTGACATAGTCGGAGAAGGGGACGATGGTCACTTTGAGGCCTTCTTTTTCGGCTTCTTTGGCGACGAATTCCACGACCTGTTCCGAGTAACCCGGTGTCGTGCCGACTTTAATTTCATTTTTTGTTTTCGCAGGGTCAGCAGACGCGGCGTCTTTTTTATCGCTGCCGCAGCCTGCGATGAAGCCTGCACATGCCAATGCGGCCAGGGAAATGATGACAGTTTTTTTCAGATTCATAATACATACCTCTCTTTTAAAAATAATTTTGTGATAAATTTGGAAACCGGAAATAAGAATGGCGGAAACGGGTAAAAAAAAACTCCATCCCAGCAAAGGGACGAAGACCGTGTTACCACCCAATTTTACCTGCACGTCACCGCACAGGCCTCCATAGGTACGCCGGCTTGCGCCTTGATACCGCATCTCTGTAACGGGAGATCCCGGGCTGCTTTATTATTCGGCAAACCTGACTCGGAGGCCATGTTCAGCAAATTTTCCCGCGCTCCTTTTCACCCGCCGGAGCTCTCTTTGGCAGTTCCATCTGCTTACTCTTCTCTTCACAGTCATTATGTAAGTTGGAACAACTATACCACTCGTCTTTTTGCGTGTCAAGGAAAATTTTAAAAGGAATGGGGGTTGAGGGATCTTTTTATCAGATTTCTTTACATTTAAGAATGATTTTTATTTTCTGCCGCAAAATAATTGGCACTCTGATTTAATAATTGAATTAGGGGAAGCTATTTTATATAATAGGAAGTAAGTAATAATTAGGGTGTGGGAAAAGAAACAGGTTTTGTATTTTATGAAAAATTTTCAGTTACAGGAAGTGGGGAAGGGAAATCATGACATCAGGGAAAGAAGATTATTTGAAAGCGATTTACATCATCAGCGAAGATCATGAGCTGGTATCCAACAAGGAATTGTCCGACATGCTCCATGTGTCGCCGCCGTCAGTGAGCGAGATGATTATGAAGCTGCAGAAAGAAGGGTATGTGGACTACACCGCTTACAAAGGCAGCAAGATGACGAGGAAGGGAAGGAGGGAAGCAGGCAAGCTTTTCCGTTTTCATGCGTTGTGGGAAGTATTCCTTGTGGAAAAGCTCCATTTTTCCTGGAGCGAAGCTCATGAGCAGGCGGACGGTCTGGAACACCAGACGAGCGACATGCTTGCGGAACGGCTTGATGAGTTTCTCGGACATCCTGAACATTGTCCCCATGGTGACCCTATTCCGAAGGCGGACGGCAGCCGCAAAGGGCTTACTTTCCGTACGCTTTCCGATTTAAAGGAGGGGGATAGTACCACTATCCGCCGTATTGTGGAAGATTACAGCTTGATGGACTATCTTCAGGAGAAAGGCATCCATCCCGATATGCGGGTCACTGTAAAAGAAAAGGAACCTTATGAAGGACCGATTCTTCTTGCTACGGAGGCGGGTGATATTTCTCTCAGCTACAAAGCGGTGGAACAGATTTTTGTTGACGAATAAGATGAATAGAATAATACGGAGAGCCTCATTTAGGGCTCTTTTTAATAGCGGCAGGCAGGTGCTTTATTTCCCTTTATGCATAAATGGCATATGAAACGGGGGAATACATGCAGAAAAAGTACGATGAAAAAGGCTATACAATTAAAGATAAATCGCTTATAATACATTTACACAATTTTGAATGATGTATACGGAAAAAGACAGAAATGTCTGCCGAAGGAGTAACACTATCAGGCGTCCCATGGGACACGAAACCGTGTACGGACAAACCTCTGGAGAGTGTCGTATATGACCGCCGAAGGTGCAGGGGCGCGGGGAAGAGTAGTCCTCCCGTTCTAATCTCTCAGGCAAAAGGACAGGGTCGGTGCAGCAATGGAAACATGCATGCCGGCTCTGTTTTTGTCTTCAGGGCCGGTTTTTATATGGTTCCGTCATGTGCCGGGGAACGGAAGTTTTTGAGGGTGGGAGTGAGTGCGAATGCTTGACTTGTTAAATCAAATTAATGCTATTGTCTGGGGCCCGTGGCTCCTTGTTCTGCTGGTAGGGACCGGCGTATATCTGACGATCCGTCTCGGCCTTCTCCAGATGGTCAAGCTGCCAAGGGCCCTTCGGCTGATTTTCTTTGCAAGAAACAAAGGTGACGGCGACATTGACAGTTTCAAGGCTCTCTGTACGGCGCTTGCCGCGACGGTAGGCACGGGAAATATCGTAGGCGTTGCTACTGCCATCAAATTGGGCGGACCCGGCGCGCTTTTCTGGATGTGGGTCGCCGCTTTTTTCGGTATGGCTACCAAGTATGCCGAGGGCTGCCTTGCCGTCAGGTTCCGCTCCGTCGATGAAAATGGAAATATCGCAGGCGGTCCGATGTACTACATCGAACAAGGGCTGGGAAAGAAATGGAAACCTCTGGCGCTGGCTTTTGCGTTCTTTGGTACGCTCACCGCCATGCTCGGATCCGGTACGACCACCCAGGTTAATGCCATCACGTCTTCTCTGAATGCATCCATGGGCGTTCCTATCCTGCCTGCCGTCGCCGTGATTACGGTCCTGGTCGCCGTGATTACTTTCGGCGGACTGAAATCCATCGCGAAAACGGCGGAAAAAATAGTTCCTGCCATGGCGGTTCTTTACTTTCTCACCACCGTGTCCCTTCTTGTTATCTTTGCCGGAGAACTGCCTCATGCGCTGGCGCTGGTCTTTGACGGAGCTTTTGAAGGCACGGCGGCGGTAGGCGGATTTGCCGGCGCGGGCATTATGCTCGCTATGCGGAGCGGTATTGCCCGCGGGCTCTTTTCCAATGAATCCGGCTTAGGTTCCGCGCCGATCGTGGCAGCGGCGGCAAAAACAAAATGGCCGGCTGAACAGGGGCTCATTTCCATGACAGGCACTTTCATCGATACAATTATCATCTGTACCCTGACCGGCCTTACGATTATCGTTTCCGGTGCATGGCAGGGCGATACCAACGGCGCCGCCCTCACACAGGTTGCTTTCAGTCATGGCTATGGCGATATAGCTCCGATTCTTCTCACCATTTCCCTGACACTCTTCGCTTTCACCACTATCCTCGGCTGGAACTACTACGGCGAACGCTGCCTTGTATACCTTGTAGGTATTAAAGGGATCATTCCTTACCGCCTGTGCTATGTGGCCATTATCGCAGGAAGCGCTTTCATGCAGCTTGAAGAAATCTGGGCGCTTGCGGATATTGTAAACGGTCTCATGGCCATTCCGAACCTGATTGCCCTTCTTGGACTTACCGGTGTAGTCGTCGCGGAAACAAAGCGGTATTTCCAGCACCTTGCCATTCGTGATGCGAAATTGGTGGCTTACAAAGCAAGGCATATAGGGAAGAAGTGATTGAAAGTCAGCAGGCAGACGATGCGGCATATACGATGATTTGTCTGTAGCCCGGACATAAAAATGAGAAAATGAAAATGCGGTACCTGTCAAGCGTGATGGGTGCCGTTTTTGTATTAGCAGTTAGCAGTTAGCAGTTAGCAGTTAGCAACTAGCAGTTAGCAACTAGCAGCTAGCAATTAAGAACTAGGAGCTAGGAGCTAAGAACTAGCAGCTAGAAGCTAGTAGCTAGCCATTAGCTGTTAGCTGTTAGCGGCAAGACGTCATCAGCGTAATAGATTCTTCACTCAGTGTTACTGTTCCGTTTCCTGCCTTTCTCAAACAGCATTCTTGCATCCATTCAGAATGACAGCGGACGGCAAGGCGTCATAATGAGGAAAGCGTCAGTCGTCATACTGAACGAATGTAAAGGATCTGCTATTGTGGTGAGGAAGTCGGTAAGGCGTCATAATGAGGGAAACGTTAAGCGTCATCCTGAACGAACGTGAAGGATCTATTACCGTGAGAAGGAAGGCGGTAAAATGTCATCAGTGTAACAGATTCTTCGCTTTGTGTCATATTGCTGATTCCCGCTTTTCTCATAAAACATTTTTGCCAAAGCTCTGAATGACGGGAAACGGTAAGACGTCATCCGAGTAATAACTTTACTCTGTGTCACTGTCTCGTCTGCCGTCTTCCTCACACAGCATTCTTGCTCCTGCTCTGAGTAACTGGGGGCGGAAAGTGTGTCCGGGGTATAAGGGATAATTATTCTGCCGGAGAAAAACCGCCTCTGAAGGTCAGATTCAGGTCTGATGGCCAGGGCGGCATTTTAATATTTATAGGATGTATTTTTCAGCAAAAACGGCGGTAAAGTTTTTCTGCGGCTTCCACGTCTGTCATATGGAAGCGATGGAGTTTTTTGGTAAGCATGCCGATAAAAGGGTGGGAGCGGAGGAAGCGGACCGCTTTTTCTTTTATCCCATTTTTATCTGTATCGGTATAGCCTTTTTCAATGGCATCCAGCCAGTCTCTTTCTTCTGCGTAGTTTATTCTGCAGATTCCGTGGAGAAGAAGAAGGAAATCTTGTATTTTCTGCGTTTCTTTCCTGCTGCAGTAGTGCCGGCTTTCCCAGTCGAGAAACGTAATTTTTCCGCCGGTGCTGCACAGGATATCCCGCGGCGCAGGACGGCCGTGGATGACATCCGCGTTGTGGAGTGCGGCGAGAGACGCGCCTATGCGGTAGAGAAGATTCTTTTTTTCTTCAAAGGTGAAATCAGGATCTTCCATCCAATCTTCTATCGTGGGGCCGCCGTCACGGGTGACCATGTATTCGGATGTGAGAACTTCGATTTGCGGAACAAGCTCGGGGCATGCCTTCGCGGCGATGGCAATTCGGGCGACTTCGAAAAGAAATTCCGTTTCCGGAGGCTGTTTTACCAGACGGTTTCTTTTATTGCTGTACTTTCTTTTGATCCAGAAAATGGTATCATCAATTTTAAATCGTATATTCTTTTGATCCGGGTAGCAGGCGATTTCTTTTTCCGCCGCTTGTTTTATGATTTCTGTATTCATGATTTCCTTGTGTGACGGTTAAATACTTTTAATAGATGTATCCATCTTAGCACGTTGACCCGATTTTTCAAGTTTCATGGAAGAGCCGGCGGCTTGAATAATCGGTTTATATTTCCTATACTGGACGTAGAATGATGAGAGGACGCAGGGGATTGGAGCAGTGCGCGGGAGGACATATGGAAGCGGATGAGTGGGAAAGAACGGTTTGCAGTGAAAGAGGAAAAGAGAAATCTTTTTTTGCAGAGAAATTTTCTTCTCCACTTGGTTTATGCTGTTTCTTTCTTGCCGCTTCGGCGGTTTTCTTTTGGAGTCCTTTCGTTTCTTTGACGCTTCTTTTGCTTCCGCCTGCCTGGGAAGATTGGAAGACGGGGTATGTTTCTGATTATTGGAGCGTTTTCCTTGCAGCGGCAGGGTTGGGGCACAATGTTTTTTACAGCCGTTTGACGGATGGTTTTATATCCTGCGCTTTTGTTCTTGGCCTGTACGGGCTTCTCTTTCTGCTGGCAAAGCATGCCATGGGGGCGGGAGACATATTTCTTTCAGGTGCGGCTGCATTATGGCTTGCACCGGTTTCCGTACCGCTTTTCCTGTTTCTTTCCGCTTCCTCCGCGGCTATTGCAGGCATGGTGCTTCTTTTCCTTGGAAGAATGTCCCGCAGGGAGGGGATTCCTTTCTGCCCGTTCATCGCGTTGGGAGGTGTGGCGGCATATGGCGCGGAAGTATTTCAGCTTCCGTTCTTTCCATCGTGGCACTGTTTTATTTGAAGTCCTTCTGGCAGCGGTAATTTTATCGCTTGCGGCGCTGGCGGTGATTCCTCTGTACACGGGATGGCGGAGCGAGAAAAGGCTGGAACTGGCAGCGGAGGAAGTGGCTTCGGCGATACGGCAGGTGGAAATCCTTGCGAAAAATGAGTCGGCCGACTATCCTTCCATGTCGGAAGGGCTCACGTTCTTTTGTGAAACGATGACTGACGGCACGGGACGGTATTACACGAGGAAAGGGACGGAGCGCGTGAATCCAAAAGGATATCTGCCCAAAGGGATCCGCGTGGACGGAGGGAAGGCCTCGCTCCGTTTCCGGAAAGACGGTTTCGCAGGAACGGGAGAAGAATATAATATATTTCTGACCACCGACAATGGGAAATACGGGCGGATGATTACGGTAGCCATGTACACGGGGCGTGTCCGTGTAAGGAAAATAAAATAGTGGGAAAGATCGGTTTTATGGTAGAATGAAAATGTATCAGGGAGATCTGATACATCATTAAAGGAAAGGATTCTTTCCACGGATCATGAGCTGATCCATTTAGTATTTGTCACGAATTTTCGTGCACCTGTTATTTATGTAAGAAAAGAGGAATTTTATATGGCTTATTTTATTACCCCGAATGTTACGGCGGATAATTCCGCTTTCCCTCTTCGGCAGGCAGAAGGGAAAGTTCTCGGACGCGTCCGTTCCCTTGTCAAGGGATCCACGCCGCGGGCGGGAGTGAAGGATTACCGCTTTTTTGTTGATCCTTTGTCATCGCTGCCGCCTGAAATGGGAGAAGGCCCGCGGTTCGGCTTTACCGGATTTATGAGCCGCAGCGGTTACGGTTTCAATGCTTTTGCCGGTGAAGAGGAGGCGCTTGCCAGATTGCAGGAAGATCTGGGCGGTTCTTTCGTGACATTCACGCCTGCTCTTAGAAATAATAAGTTTTTCGTCCTTGATGATTTGAAAAAGGAAGGACGCACCCCTTTCATGGAACAGGATGAAGATTACCGTCCCGTTCCTGCTTTTGGACGACAGGGAGAGCCAGCGATGGAAGGGAATATTAATAAGTTCTGCCGCCATCTTTTGGAGGGGAAACCTATACCCGGCCTGTCAAAAAAATATTGGAACAATGATTTTACGCCCTACTTTATTGCTGCGGCTGCGGAGCGGCACGATGGAAAGTTGGGCGACTTTGTTCTTTTTGCACCTTTGAATGGAGATGCTTTTGAAGAGACAGTCATTGATGAGGGCGGCGCGTATTTTCACGGAGGCCGTCTCGGGTACAAAGTGATTGATATCTCTGACGAAATCATGGCGGGTCACGTTCTCCGCTGTGCCAATTCACCCCTTTGGTTTGTACCTTTTGAATATATCGAACACTTGAAAGAGGGCATGGAAGAAGTGCCGGCTGATGGGGATATTTTATCCGCCCGCGGCATTGAAGAAAGGCCGGCAGTATCTTTTGTGTCTGCCGCAGAAGCACCTGCGGGTTTAGGAAATATCCTGCCTTCCCTTTTGGAGAAAGACACTTCTGAAAGCGTGACTGCCGGCGAGGAAGGACCGGCAATCGATGAGAAAGTGGAAGAAATAGAAATGTCTGAAGAAACGGAGGAAAAACCGGACAGGGAAGATGAATTCCTGAACCGTTTTTCCGCGCTTGCTTCTTCAAAAGGACTTCTGTATGCGGAAAAAGATTTGATCAATTTCCATATTTCCGTGAAATCTTCGCGCCTGACGATCCTGTCGGGGATGAGTGGCACAGGGAAATCACGTCTTGTCCGTCTTTACGGCGAAGCCATGGGGCTGCCTGATGACCGCATCGCCGTTGTGCCTGTCCGCCCGTCATGGATGGATGACGGAGATATCCTCGGCTATGCGGATATGAAAAATATGATTTACCGCCCTGCCGACACGGGCCTTGCGGAGCTTCTTCTTGATGCGGAAAGGCATCCGGAGGAAATGTATATCGTTTGCTTTGATGAAATGAACCTGGCCAGAGCGGAGCATTACTTTGCCCAATTTATTTCCGTACTGGAAAAAGAGGAGGATCCGGTTATCCGCCTGTACAATCCGTCGCTCCAGGGGCGCCTTTATAATGGGGACGCCTATCCCGCGGAAATTTCCATCGGAAGAAATGTCATTTTCACCGGTACGGTGAACGTGGATGAATCGACGTACCGTTTTTCCGATAAAATCCTCGACCGCGCGAACATGATTACTCTCCATCAGGAACGATTCAGTGACTGGCTCACTGCCGAAAAGGCGGAGCCGCCGGATCTGAAGGAAATATCCTTTGCCCAGTTTGAAAGTTACCGGAAAACGGGGGATATGGAACTCACGGCGCGGGAATTGGAATTCCTTGATACGCTGAATGATGCCCTTCGGGAAGGCGGTGTCCAGGGGTGTATCGGTTTCCGCGTGGCGCGCCAAATGGACAGGTACTTAAAGAATATTCCCGAAAATGACGGTTTTGATCGGGAGGCGGGACTGGACTGCCAGCTGGTACAGAGGATACTTACCAAAATACGCGGCTCTGCCCAGCAGCTGTCTGCTTTGCTTTCTCTCTCCGATAAAGGCGAAGTGGAAGGGCGTTTAGTCAAGGTGCTTGACAGTTTTTCCGATCTTTCCGATTTTGAGGAATCACGATGTGCCTTGCGTGCTAAAGCACAGGAACTGAATTTGTATGATTACACGGTCTGAACGGTCAGGAGAAAAACGGAACCGGATATTTTCGCCGGGGAGAAGGAACCGCCGTGAAAAGAAACTGCCCTTCAGGCTTTCTTTCATTACAAAAGGCGACGGCGGCCGTGTTTACCCGTTTACCCGGTTTGTAAACGGAGAAGAAGCGGTTTTAGAAGAAACTGCCGGTGTGAGTCTTGTGGAAAATCAGGATATCTGGCTCCGCTTCGACGGGCCTCCCGATTTCCGTTTTACCATGGACGGGCTCGATGTGGTGACACTGCCCCATGCGGAAAAGATTGACGGACAGAGTTATCTCCGCCCCGGATGGAAAGGAGAACCGTTCCTTCTTTTTGAGGGGAGAGACTTCCCGCTTGTTCCCGGTTACTATGTGATTACCGTGACAGGCGCGGGAAAAATATGGCGGGGGCTTTTGGAAATCACCCCCAAGTTCATGGGACGGCAGAGCTGGCAGGCTATGCGTGAGGAACTGGTAGAGGAAATAAAAGATCTTTCCTTCGATTTTATGAAACGGAGTATCCATATTTCCCGTTCCATGGAAGGCGAACTGGGGCTGAAATCTGCCATGCTGCTCCGTTTCTATGCCATCAGCGAAGAGTCGGACCGTGTCGTGCAGGTGCTGGGGGAACTGGCGCGTACGGCAAATTCCCGCATTGTCCGCAAACAGGGTGTCGTAAGGAGCAATCGGGATGCCGCAGGCGCCCATATCCGCTGCGCATCGGGAAAGTCGCGGGAAGGGACGCCCGTCCTGCCTGTCATTTGCTTGGAAGTGACCTGGAATGTGGCGGAGAATCGTTTTGCCAAAGCTATTTTACAAAAGCTGGATGAAAATCTCCGTTCTTTTGTACAGGAAATTGACGATCATGCACGGCGGCTGGGAAAAGTACAGGATGCCAATGCGGGATACTATAAAAACCGAGATTTTAAAAACGGGGCCAATGCGCTTTCTCATTTTGAGAAATACCGGGCCCGGGCGGTGCATATACGAAATGCGATCCGGATGGTGGCAGAGGCGACTTGGTTTCATGAAGCAGAAAGCGGAATGCCCGAAACACTGCCCATGACTGTTTTTCTTGACCCCCGTTATTCCCTTTTGTACAGGCTGTACAGAAATTTGAGAAATCCTGCCGACAGTCTTTCCGTATCATCTTTCTATCAATTCCAGTGGAAGCGGACGGATAAACTGTACGAACTTTGGTGTTTCCTCCAATTCATCAAGGCGCTGGAAGAAAAGGGGTGGGAGCTGGCAACGGGCCCTGCCGTGGTACAGGAAGACGGGAAGTACCGTCTGTCCAGCCTGGAAGAAGGAACGGAAATTACTCTGTCAAGGAATGATGAAAAGATCCGTCTCATTTATGACGGCACTGTGCCCCAGCATGCATCGGACACCGACAGGGAAACGGATCCCCTCTATACGAATAATGTCCACCGCCGTCCTGACCTCCGCATGGACTACTATCGGAACGGAGCGTATAATGGCTCTCTCGTGGCAGATTTTAAATACCGTGACATTTTTTTTCTGTGGCGCGACGCGGCAAGAAGTGCGGGCATTCGTACCCAGTTCAACGCGTACCGCGATATGAATACGAAATTTTATCGCGGCATGGAAGAGGGCGATTCTCTCAGGAACAGCCGCCCTGTAAAAGAAGTGTGGGCGGTTTTTCCGAAAGAAATACCTCCCCGCGGAGATGAGGATTTCAGTCTTCGTTTCATTTCTCTTGCTCCCGGTCTGAAAGCGAACGGGAATCTGGCGGAGATGGTGGAGCGGTACATTGTTTCTCTGAATGAAAATTAGGACAAAAAAAGCGTTTGGAACCAAACAGTCCAAGCGCTTTTCAATTTACCGGATATGGTCTTTGGGAATCTGTGCCTCGCAGAGGTGGTGGATTTCTTCCGTATGCCTGCTTTCTGTAAGGAAGTAAAGGAAATCACCGGAGAGAAGTTTTGTGTCAGGGTCGGGAATCATATCTGCCCCCTGCCTTTTGATATTGACGAGTACCGTGTGAGACAGACGGGGGATTTCCTCCACTGTCCGGTTTTCGAGGATGGAACCGCTGCCCACGGGAACTTCCAGAATATTTCTTTCTTCGTCGGAAACGGGCGTAGAACCATTGGACAGGGATTTTTTCAAGAGAGAATCATAAATCGGCTGGCCTTTCAGCAGTTCCGCTGTGACATAAGCTACGGCGGAAGCGAGGGCAAGCGCCGTGAGGTGATGGAAGTCACCTGTCATTTCCAGAATGAGGAGCGTCCCCGTAATGGGAGCACGGATACTGGCGGCAAAGAAAGCGACCATGGCAATGATAATAATGTTTGGCAGGTAGAGGGCGGATAAAATGCCTGCAGAGATGAGGAGTTCCCCCTCCAGGGAGCCGATGAGGGCGCCGATGACGAGAAGAGGCAGGAAAAAACCGCCGGGAACGCCGCAGCCGTAACTGATGAGGGTGAAAAGAAATTTTGCCAGAAGAAGCGCCGCAAGGAATCCGAAGCCGTACCGTGCTTTTGCCAGCGAATCGACCAGGAAATTTCCTCCGCCCAAGACATCGGGCAGTGTGAAAGCAAGAATCGTCGCTGCAAAGAGGGCAAACATGATTTTCATATATTGGCTTCTGAAGATAGGAAGACCATAAAAAGCGTCCATATGGAGCAGGCCGTAATTGAAAACGATACCTGCAAAACCGCAGGAAACGGCAATAAGCACTACACACCACAAGTATTCCGACGGCAGATGGACAAGAAGAGGAAAGGAAAAACTTGTCGCCGATCCGAAAAAGAACTGGGACACAATGGTGGCGGAAATAGCGGAAGCCATTGTGGGGAGAAGGACAGCGCCCGAAAAATTGCGGTGGAGCTCCTCCAAAGCGAACATCGTTCCCGCCAGGGGAGCATTAAACGCCGCCGCAAGACCCGCGCTGGCGCCGCTGGTGATGAGATACCGTTCCTCCATGCGTGTCCGTCCCATGAGGCGGCTCAAGCCCTGGGCGGCAACGGCGCCGATTTGAATAGACGGCCCTTCACGGCCCAGAGACAAGCCCGCGCCGATGCCTAAAGCACCTGCGGTGATTTTTACCCAGAGAATGCGGAACCATTTCATTTTGAAGAAACCGAGAATGACACCCTTCACCTGCGGAATCCCCGACCCGGAGGCCATGGGGGCGTATCGGCACATGCCGTAAAGTGCGCCGCCGATGAAAAAAAGCGCCACCAGCCACCAAAGGAGGGGGAGGAAATCGGAAATCCCGAAAGACGGGATAATGATTTCCTGAAACAGACGGCGGCGATAGGTATCAGCCAGTCCCAGGAGGAAACGGAAAAGGGCAATCAAAAGACCGCCGGCGATTCCGACGAGGATTCCTTCCAGAAAAAGGCGGAGACGGAACCGGTGCCAGTGATCAAGAGCGAGATATGTTTTGAAAAGCTGTTTGTTAAACTGCAGGCGGGATTCTTCCCTTTCCGCCTTTTCCGATTGAGAGTCCATAATCTTTCCAATAGAAATAAGCCGCGAAGATGCTGCAGCCTGAAAATTAAAGTTTAACCTGGTAAGTGAGTACCGCGTCGATAGCGGAAATGGCATTTTCCCAGGTGAGGTAAGAATCCTTCATCTCCCGGGCGTAAAATTCATCTTTTACGTACTTCGCATTGATTTCCACATTCAATCTGGCCGCACGGATACAGGAAACGGCTTCTTCTGCGGCGATAACCGCATCGGTGATGACATTCTTATTGCAGTGAAGCAGAAGCTGGGTAAATGCGGGGAGCAGTTCGCTCATAGCGTCTGCCATCCGGTAAGGTGCTTCTGCCGATTTTTTAAAAGCCGCTTCCAGATTTTCTTTCCGCTTCGTGTCGGCAGGATCCCTTGGTGATTGGAGAAGCGCCATCAATTCACAGAAGTTTTTTGCATCTTCATCCATCAAGTCAAGGAAAATAGAACGGGCCGATTCGAAAATGGCGGCATACTGCTCCGCTTTTTCACGGAAATCATCAGTATTCTTTCCGGAGGAAGAAAGGCGGGAAGCCATTTCTCCCAGGGCGCAGGCCTGTGCTCCGATGAGTCCGGCAGCAGCACCGCCGCCGGGAGCGGGAGCCGTAGAACCGAGCGCGGATAGGTAAGCATCAATCGTCATTTCATGAAATTTAAGAGACATAGGACCTCCTATATGCTTTATACGCTTTTATTATATAGCATGGATAGGAAAGTAGAAAGAAATATTATAAAAGGATTTAAAGAGAATATGGGTTTGTGAAAAAATAATTGACAAAGCACCGCCCCTACCATATACTAAAAATGTAATAATTATATCTTAGCGAGAGATAGTAGGTTATTACAATAAGGTCCAACAGGAGTGTTGGTACCGTAAAGCTCTAACGGCACCCACGGGTGCCGTTATCTTTTTATATGACTTTTTAACCGTAGACATGTGGATATTTTTAGTAAATATTTTGTACAAAGGAGAGAAGCCATGAATTACGTATTGGGATTGGATGTGGGGATTGCCTCGGTAGGGTGGGCTGTATTGGAACTGAACGAGGAAGATAATCCGATACGTATAGAAGGCTTGGGAGCTCGTATTTTTGACAAGGCAGAGGTACCGAAGACAGGTGCGTCACTGGCAGCGCCACGGAGAATGAGCAGGGGAATTCGCCGTGTTATCCGCCGCCGTCGTTTCCGTTTGCAGAGAGTGCGGAGTTATCTTAAAAGACATAATATTTTGCCGGCAGAAAAAGTAGATCATCTCTATGATGTGCCTTCGGCGATAGATATTTATGAACTGAGAAAAAGAGCGCTCACGGAAAAAGTGACGGCTGAAGAATGGGCACGACTTCTCATATTCTTTGCCAAGCATCGCGGTTTTAAATCGAATCGTAAAAAAGCAAGCGGCGATGCAGATGAAGGTGAAATGTTGAAAGCTATTGCCGCCAATGCGGAGCTTTTGAAAAATTACCGCACCGTCGGTGAAATGCTTTGTGATAATGAAAAATTCAGGAAGCGGAAAAGGAACAGAGACGGCGCCTATAATTTCACCGTAAGCCGCGCCATGCTCATAGAAGAGATACATACACTTTTTGAAATCCAGCGGAATCTGGGACAAAAATTTGCTGATGAAAAATTAGAAGAAGAATATGTAATTCTTTTTGTAGCCCAGCGTAAGTTTGATGAGGGTCCGGGCGAGAACAGCCCTTATGCCGGCAATCAAATCGAAAAAATGATTGGCTCTTGTACACTTGAAGGGAAAAAAGAAAAGAGAGCGCCGAAAGCAAGTTATGCTTTCATGGCGTTCAACCTGTGGCAGAAAATTAACCATCTGAAAATAAACAGACGAGGAAGCGAGCGTTTTCTTACAGAGGAAGAAAGACGACGCATCGCTGATTTAGCATGGAAAAAAGAAAAACTGACTTATGGCAGTTTGCGTGAAGTCTTGTTTCTCGATCCGGAAGACCGTTTCGTAGGACTTCGGTATGATTTGAAAAAGGAAAAAGAGGAAGATCTGGAAGAGCCTGTGTCAGAAGCGGAGAAAATGTCTTTCAGTTGGGTAAAAGACTACCATAGTATCCGCAAAGCGTTGGATAAAGTTGAAAAAAACCGTATCCTTAAATTGAGCCATGAACAGTTGGATACCATTGCAACGGCTTTCTCTGTATATAAAAATGAAGAAACGATCGAGAAATATTTAGAAGAAGGGGGAATTGAAAAAGCGGATAGAGAAGCACTTCTGGAAAGACTTTCCAGTTTCAGCAAGTTCGGACATCTTTCCCTCAAGGCTTGCTACAAAATTCTTCCTTTTCTTGAAAAAGGAGAAGTTTATTCCAGAGCCTGCGAACGGGCAGGTTATGATTTCAGCAAGAGCTCTCTGGAAAATATCGATGATATACCTAATCCTGTGGTGAAACGATCCATCAGCCAAACGCTGAAAGTCATCAATGCCATTATCCTCCGGTATGGAAATCCGGTAGAAGTCCATATCGAACTGGCCCGCGAACTGGCAAGAAATTTCCGGGATCGTAAGAAAATGGAAAAAGGAATGCAGGAAAATCAGGCAAAAAATGAAAAGATCAGACAACGTTTGATAAGCGAATTTGGTGTACTTCGTCCCAAGGGTATGGATATCGTGAAATTTAGGCTTTGCGAAGAGCAGAATGGAGAATGCGCATATTCCCAGAAACATTTCGACATGGAGAAGCTCTTGAAAGATCCATCTTATGCGGAAGTGGATCATATCATTCCCTATAGCCGTTCTTTTGATGATTCTTACAATAATAAAGTCCTTGTCCTTACAAAAGAAAACCGGGAAAAGAGAAACCGCATACCCATGGAATATCTGGCAGATGCCCCGGAACGGAAGAATCGGTTTATCCATTGGGTGAAGAGTACCATTCGGAACAGCCGTAAGAGAGAAAACCTGCTTCGCACTGACTATACAGCAACAACAGAAAACGAATGGAAACGGAGAAATCTACAAGATACGCAGTATATCAGCAAGTACCTGTATAATTATCTCCGTCACCATTTGGTACTGGCTAAGGGCTATACAGAAAGAAAAAGACGGATTATCCCTGTGAATGGCGCGGTGACTGCTTATTTCCGAAAGCGTTTAGTAATCAATAAAATCAGGGAAAACGGTGATCTCCACCATGCCGTAGATGCGGTGATCATCGCCTGCGCTACGCAAGGTATTGTAAATAAGGTGTCACGGTACAGCAAGAGCAGGGAGCTGTGGGATTATGAAGTGGATATGGAAACAGGAGAAGTCCTTCAAAAGAAAAATAAAAACACAAAAGACGTATTCCCTGAACCATGGCTGAATTTCCGCTATGAACTGGAACAAAAAGTCAGAGTAAGACCGCTGGATATCCCGGAAACTGCTGATATAACAGAAATGGAAGAACCTTTTGTGTCCCACATGCCCAATCGGAAAATACATGGCCCGGCACATAAGGAAACCATTCGGAGCGGAAGATTGAAAGAAGAAGGATATACCATTTCGAAAACGGCGCTGATTGATTTGAAACTGACGGAAGATAAAGAGGAAATAAAAGGATACTACAATAAAGAAAGTGATCGGCTCCTTTATGAAGCGCTGAAAAAACAATTGCAAAGATATGGTGGGAAGGCGAAAGAGGCATTTAAAGAACCATTCCATAAACCAAAGGCCGACGGGACGCCCGGTCCGATTGTGAATAAAGTGAAAATTATGGAAAAATCCACCATGCCGGTACCTGTCAACGGCGGAAAAGGATTGGCTTCCAATGGAAACATGGTGCGGATTGATGTGTTTCGGTCAGAAGAAAAAGGAAAGAAGAAGTACTATTTTATTCCTATCTACGTGGCGGATACAGTGAAGGAAGAATTGCCCAATAGAGCTGCGCTTGCTCATAAGCCCTATGAGGCATGGAAGATCATGAAAGAGGAGGATTTTATTTTTTCTCTGTATCCCAATGATTTAATTTTTGTAGATGCAGGGAAAGAAATTCCCTTTAAGGCAGCGTTAAAAGGAAGTACTTTAGATCCGGAGAAAAAGGCGAGCCGGTTTTTGATGTATTACAAGGGGGCGGACATTGCTGGCGGTACAATAAATGGAGTTAATCATGATAATACATATGGGATTAGAATTGGCCTACAACAGCTAAAGGGCATCAGAAAATGCCGTATTGATGTACTTGGAAATATTTCTTTTGCAAGTAAGGAAAAACGACAGACCTTTCGGTAGAGGAGGCAGTTATGTACCAACATATCATGGTGGAAAGCGGTGCTAAAGTATTTCAAAAGAATAATCGTTTTTGTATCGAAAAAGATGTACTTCATGAACTGCCGGCGGAAGACATTGCTACGGTAGTTTTGGACAATCGGGAAATCATCATTACCACGTACTGCCTGGAAAAGCTTTCTTCGCGAGGGACGGTGGTTATTCTCTGCAATGGAAAGCATATGCCGGAATCTGTCCTTCTTCCTTATGGCGCCAATTCACGGCGGCTGAAAACGATCCGCCGTCAAATTTCCCAAAAGAAGCCGCGCTTGAAGCAGCTCTGGCGGCAGGTGATACAGGAAAAAATACGGAACCAGGGGCGGTGTCTGGAATTTTGCGGTAAAGAAAATATAGTGGATAGGCTGGTAGACAAAGTGAAGTCCGGCGATACGACGAATGTGGAAAGCACGGCGGCGGCCGCTTACTTTCCCAAGCTTTTTGGGGAAGACTTTACCCGCTGCACACCGTGCTTGGTGAATGATATCCTGAACTATGGGTATACGATTCTTCGAAGCGCCATCGCCCGATACCTGGCGATTTACGGCTTTGAACCAAGCCTTGGCCTTTTTCACCACAGTGAATTGAATGCTTTTAATCTGGCTGATGATCTCCTCGAGCCGTTCCGTCCCCTTGTCGATTTATATGCTTTCCATTTTGTGGAAAGTGAGGGAGAGTATCTTACAAAAGAAATGCGTCGGGAACTTGTCCAACTTTTAAACTGCAATATTCGTTCAGGAAAAGAAAGCCACGGTGTGAACCATGCCATTGAGCGGGAAGTGCAAAGTTTATCACGATGCTTTGAAGATACTTCGGCAGTTTTGCTCCTTCCTGAGTTAATGCCTTTACAGGCCCATGTCTATGAGTAAGTATATGCGTCTCATCGTAATGTTTGATTTGCCTACAGGGACAGCAGGAGAGCGGAGGGCGGCGAATCAGTTTCGTCATTTTCTCCTCCATGACGGCTACTATATGATGCAGTTCTCTATCTATGTGCGCCTTTGCAATGGGCAGGAAGCGGCAGCGAAGCACCGCAGCCGTCTTTTGCGGGAACTTCCCGAGGAAGGTTCTGTGCGGACGCTCCTTGTGACGGAAAGGCAGTTTGAAGCCATGGAAATTCTTTGCGGAGAAAAGATTCCTGATTTGGATGAGCCTCAAAAAGAAAGTAAACTACTTGTCTTCTAAAAAATGAAAAATAAAGAGGAGAAATTACTTATTTCTTTGAAAATTTTCATACTAAAAAGACGGGATACTGAGTAGGTACCTCGTCTTTTTTAGCAGGTATATTATACCTTAGCGAGAGATAGTAGGGAATTACAACCTATCACCCTATCGTTTGCCTTTAGTGTCAATTATACCTTAGCGAGAGATAGTAGGGAATTACAACTGTAATTCCTGAATCTGTTTCAAATTAATCATTATACCTTAGCGAGAGATAGTAGGGAATTACAACTCTATACAGGGTTGCTTCTCCCAGCGCCTGATTATACCTTAGCGAGAGATAGTAGGGAATTACAACCCCGATTGGTGTGTTCGGTTCCAGGCCGAGATTATACCTTAGCGAGAGATAGTAGGGAATTACAACTCAATCGTGTTGTATTAAACGCTGTAACGAATTATACCTTAGCGAGAGATAGTAGGGAATTACAACGGCAGAGGTGATGTATCAAATCTCCGAACCATTATACCTTAGCGAGAGATAGTAGGGAATTACAACCCGAAGAGTGTGCAAGAGCATTGACGTTTGATTATACCTTAGCGAGAGATAGTAGGGAATTACAACATTATCATATTTATCCCATTCTTTAGCTGTATTATACCTTAGCGAGAGATAGTAGGGAATTACAACTGATGTCATTCAAGATTTAACGGATAGGGCATTATACCTTAGCGAGAGATAGTAGGGAATTACAACCCATGGTCGTGTATTATCTTCAAATCCGAAATTATACCTTAGCGAGAGATAGTAGGGAATTACAACATCCCAGTACACTTTAATACTTGCCGCGTCATTATACCTTAGCGAGAGATAGTAGGGAATTACAACAGTAAAACATTGCAGAACTGGAAAGCGTTGATTATACCTTAGCGAGAGATAGTAGGGAATTACAACATTGGATTGCTTCTTCCGACTCTTCTTCAAATTATACCTTAGCGAGAGATAGTAGGGAATTACAACTTTGAAGGTATGTATCCGGCGGACAGATTGATTATACCTTAGCGAGAGATAGTAGGGAATTACAACATAAGTCATTGCAACTTTTAGTTTGCGTCTATTATACCTTAGCGAGAGATAGTAGGGAATTACAACTAAAAAAGCGCTCAGTTGCGTGCAGATTTGACTTTTTGTCATTATCTCTTATACTTTTAATAAAGAAATGAGCGGCTTGAACCTCCGCCCGCATTGGTGGAGGATCATCAAGTCGTTTATTTCTTTAGCATCATTATGTAGAAGAATAAAATAGGAAGGGAGTTACCGCATTCAAAGGTCCTTTCTCTGAAGGATTGCAATATTGACGCCTGTGGGCAAGCATGGTATAATACATTCCGTTATACAGCAGGTGCTGTATGACAAGATGCGGCGGGTGTGGTGAAGTGGTTAACACGGCGGATTGTGGCTCCGTTATGCGTGGGTTCGACCCCCACCACTCGCCCCATTTTTTTTACACAAATCTATACGGTTTGCAGGATAGGATCCATTTTCCATAATGGGGGTATAGCCAAGCGGTAAGGCAACGGACTTTGACTCCGTTATCGGTGGTTCGACTCCACCTACCCCTGCCAATATATCGCGCGGACAGCCGCGTTTTTTTATTGGTATTTTTAAACGGCGCTGTACCGTAGGCACGCATTTTTGTATGTGTGTCTGTCTGTGGACTGCAGATCTCATGGTTTAAATTTATGCGAGAATTTTTACATATTAATGGGTACTGCATCTTTCTATGATGAAGGGAAGTTAGATTAATTTCTATTGATTATGAGATGAATACATATAAAGAAAATCATTGTTTTTTCTGATGGTTGTGATAAAATAAAATTCGATTCATCCCGGATGCGGACAGACACCCGCCGGGGGGATGAAAGGAGATTCGAAGAATGAGCAGCTCAGTACAGTTTTATTTGGCGATTTTTATTTTTCTCATGACTTATGCGGGCATTATGTCAGAGAAAATACATCGTACGATTTGTGCTCTTGCCGGCGGCGGCGCCATGATTTACTTTGGCCTTGTTACGCAGGAGCAGGCGATTACAGAATTTATCGATTTCAATACACTGGGACTTTTGACGGGGATGATGATTTTGATTTCCGTTGTGAAGCAATCCGGTTTCTTTCAGGTACTTGCGTTGTGGGCGCTGAAGAAATCAAAGGGATCTCCGCGGGAGCTGCTGATTTTGCTTTCTATCGTCACGGCGGTGGGGGCGGCGCTCATTGATTCTGTCACGGCGGCACTCCTGATCGCGCCCATGACGATTTCCCTGTGCCGCATGCTCCGTATGTCTCCCGTGCCTATTCTGATTTCTGAAATATTGATGTGCAACATAGGCGGTACGGCACTTATGATCGGGAATCCGCCAAACGTCATGATCGGTTCCGCGACACACCTGGATTTCAATGACTTCCTTATAAATCTGGCTCCGGTCGTTTTCATTACAGTCATTGTCATCCTGATTGCGGTTCTTCTCATTTTCAAGAATCATTTTTCCAGTGTCCGCATGAGTGCGGAGGAGCTGGAAAAAATTGATATTATGTCCGGCGTGGAAGACAAATCTATTTTCAGCCGGTCGCTTATGGTTCTCGCGCTTACGGTCCTCGGCTTCGTTGTCCATTCCCATTTTGGTCTGGAATCGGCAACGGTCGCCATGACGGGCGGTATGGCGGCACTGCTCTTCTGCGGCATCAGTCCGGAGGATGCTCTTAAAGAGGTGGATCTGGACACACTCATGTTCTTCATGGGGCTCTTCATTCTGGTGGGGGGCATGGAAAATGCCGGCGTCATTACGGCAATTGCGGAAAAGGGAATCGAAATGGTGGACGGCGACAGCCACCTGATTACCTTCCTCATTTTGATTCTTTCCGGTATAGCTTCCGCTTTCATTGACAATATTCCTTTCACGGCGACAATGATTCCTCTGATCCAGGATATGCAGTCTCTCATGAATCTGCCCCATGCGGATTATATGTGGTGGGCGCTTGCGACCGGTGCGTGCTTCGGCGGCAACGGTACTATGATTGGTGCTTCACCGAATGTGATCATGGTGGCTATCGCGGCAAAAGAAGGGTTCAATATCAGCTTTACCGCTTTTATGAAATGGTGCTTTCCTCTGATGCTTCTGTCTCTTTTTGTGGCAGGGTGTTACCTTGAGACACGGTACTTCATTTTCGGTATGTAAATAAATAGAATAATATAATAGAGTAGAAAGCGCTTTTCTTCGGAGAAGCGTTTTTTCTGTTGTAAAAGACGGCCTTAATGAAATATTTAATATACGATTATTGCTTTTCTTTTGTGTGGAATTGGCCGAACTAAGATAAATGAATAAAATGGGAATTTTATGTGTATGTCCATTCCGTAAATAAGATGGTTCTGCGAACCTTTTCTATTTGACTTTTTTGTATTAGTGGTATACTATAATTTCTGATGTAAAGAATATAGTATACGTTTTTACATATCATTCATTGACTAAGGAGGGTCATGATGGACGCAAGAGAAAATGCTTATGTACTGTGGTTTGATGAGCTGCGCCGCGCGGACGTGGGACTTGTAGGAGGGAAATCCTCTTCTCTGGGGGAACTGACTTCTTCCGTGGATGTGCCTGTTCCGTACGGATATGCGACAACAGCCAGCGCATATCGCTATTTCATGGAAAAGACGGGACAGAATAAGAAAATCCATAAGATGCTTCAGGAACTGCAGGATGTGGAAGATTCCGTAGAGCTCCATGAAGTCTGTACAAAAATCCGTGAAAGCATCTGCTCTGCCACTATGCCGGAAGACCTTGCCGAACAGATTGGAAAGGCTTATGAAGAACTTGCCGAAAAGGTGGGTGAAAAGAATCCTTTCGTCGCCGTCCGCTCCTCTGCTACCGCGGAAGATTTGCCGGATGCTTCTTTTGCCGGGCAGCAGGATACATACCTGAACGTCACCGGGCGGGATATGGTTATCCGGAAAGTAAAGGAATGCTATGCGTCCACTTTCACCGACCGTGCCGTTTATTACCGTGCGAAGAAAAACTTTGACCATGAAAATGTGGCGCTTTCCGCCGCCGTCCAGATGATGGCTGATGCGAAAGCGGCAGGTGTCATGTTCACCGTCAACCTGGCGACCGGCGCTGACGACAGTATCATGATCGAAGGCTCCTGGGGGCTTGGCGAATACATCGTGCAGGGTACCGTAACACCCGATAATTTTGTTGTGGATAAAGATTCTCTTACTATTACTTCCCGCCGCATCAATGAAAAATCCATCGAACTGATCCGCAAAGAAGGCGGCGATGTGGAAGAAAGAAAAGTGGAACCGGAACGTGCCAAAGCGCAGGTTATAAGCGATGAACAGATTGCCCAGCTGGCCGATTACGCGAAACGTATTGAAAAACATTACGGCTGCTATATGGATATGGAATGGGCTGTCGACCATAAAGACCGCCTTTGGATTCTCCAGGCACGTCCTGAAACAGTCTGGTCCAAGAAAAATAAAGAAAAGAAATCGGAGGAAGAAACAGTCATGACAACTGATCACAACGTACTTGTAAAAGGACTTCCCGCATCCCCGGGCATGGCGGCAGGCAAATGCCATGTCATCACCGATCCGAAAGACATTGATACCTTTAAAGAAGGGGAAGTTCTTGTCACCACCATGACGTCTCCCGACTGGGTACCCGCTATGAAGAAGGCAGTCGCTATCGTGACTGATGCCGGCGGTATGACCTGCCATGCTTCCATCGTATCCCGCGAATTGGGAATCCCCTGTGTTGTCGGGACCAAGAGCCGCAGTATAGAAGCGACAGGCGTGCTGAAAACAGGACAGGATATTACCATTGATGCACGCAACGGCATTATTTATGACGGCATTGTTGCCGATCTTGTGAAGAAAGGAACGCCCGCTGCCCAGGCAGCAGGTATAGCAGCAGTAGCTGCCGAATATTTCCCGCCTACAGGCACCCGCGTTCTTATGAACCTCGGCGATCCCGATCTGGCTGATAAATATGCGTCGCTTCCCTGTGACGGTATCGGACTCATGCGGGAAGAATTTATCTGGACCACCTTTATCCATGAACATCCGCTGTACCTGATCGAAACAGGCCGGCCGGAAAAAGTGGTAGATATGCTTGCGGAAGGCATCAGCAAAGTATGCCGCGCCCTTGCTCCGCGTCCTGTCGTCCTCCGCTTCTCCGATTTCAAATCCGGCGAATACAGAAATCTCAAGGGCGGCGATAAGTACGAACCGGAAGAACCGGCCGACCTTCTTGGCTGGAGAGGCGCTTCCCGTTACTATGATCCGAAATATACCGATGCATTCCGCCTGGAACTGAAAGCAGTCAGAAAAGTCCGTGAAGAATACGGCCTGAAAAATCTGAACTGCATGATTCCGTTCTGCCGCACCGTTGATGAAGCAGAAAAAGTAACGGCCATTATGAGAGAAGAAGGATTGGAACGTGGTCCGGACTTCAAACTTCTCCTTATGGCGGAAATTCCGGCTAATATTCTCCTGGCAGACCGTTTCAATAAATTTGTTGACGGCTATTCCATCGGTTCCAACGATTTAACAATGCTTATTCTGGGCTGCGACAGAAATAATGATACCGTGGCTTCTCTCTTCGATGAACGCAATCTGGCCATCAAGAGGGCTATCCGCCACCTGATCAAAGTGGCGCACAGAGACGGCAAGACCGTATCCATCTGCGGACAGGCGCCGTCCGTATATCCAGACTTTACGGAATTCCTCGTAAAGAGCGGCATTGACTATGTATCCGTCAACCCGGACATGGTGAAGAGTACCCGGCTGAATGTAGCCCGCATAGAACAGCGTCTGATGCTGGATGCGGCGACGGGCAGAGGTGTCGTGGACCAGGAAGATTACGAACTTTGATTTTGAAATAATGGCAGAGGACATGGGAAAGTTGACATGTCCTCCGCCACAGTTCCGCTTTGCGGAAGAAGGAGAGAAGGGAAATTATGCAGCTTACCGGCCGACAACAGGAAATCACGAGGATCGTTCGGGAAAACGGTCCTATCACAGGGGAAATGATTGCACAGCGTCTCCATGTGACGAGGAGCGCGCTGCGTGGAGATCTGGCGGTTCTTCTTTCAGGAGAGGTAATCGCTGCCCGCCGTCGTCTCGGCTACTATTACCTTGGGGGCGGAGAAGATCCCGCGGCTGCTGAAATCCGTTCCTGCACGGCGGAAGACTGTATGTCCCGCCCGATACTTGTCGGAGCGGAATCCAATGCCTATGACGCGGCGGTTCTCCTGTTCACCGAAGATATCGGTACGCTTTTCGTGGGGAAAAAAGATGACATACAGGGCGTCGTTTCCAGGAAAGATCTTCTGAAAGCGGCCATGGGCCGTGATGATTTGGCAAAAGTGCCGATTTCCATGGTAATGACATCCCGCTCGAAAATGATTTATGCTGAACCGAAAGAGGATCTTGTATCCATCGCACAGAAGATGATGGATTATGAAGTCGATTGTCTTCCTGTAGGGACTTTTAAAAATGTGGGAAATGACAGGAAATTTGTTCTTATCGGGCGTGTATCGAAAACGAATATCACCCGTCTCTTTTTGGAACTGGGGAAAGGCGGCAGAAAATAATAAATGGCAAAACAACCGCAGGTTTATGTCGTTTCCGATTCTCTTGGAGAAACGGCGGAAAGTGTGGCTAAGGCGACCATCGGCCAGTACGACACGGATATTGAGATCCATCGTGTGCCCTTTATCCGTCATACGGATCAGATAGAAAAAATTATTGATGAAGCGGCACAGGCGGGGGCTGTGGTCTGTCACACACTGGTCAGTCCTGAACTCCGTGCCGACTTTGAACGGATAGCTCATGAAAAAAATGTCCGTTATGTGGATATCTTAGGTCCCATGATGAATATGGTGACTGATGCGGCAGGGGTGCAGCCCCGCATGAAGCCGGGAATCATCCACCGTCTTGATGAAGAATATTTTAAGAAAGTGGAAGCCATCGAATTTGCTGTCCGCTATGATGACGGAAAAAATCCGGCAGGCTTCGCAAAAGCGGACATGGTTCTCATCGGTGTGTCCCGCACATCAAAGACACCGCTGTCCATGTATATGGCGCACAAAAAGTACAAGGTGGCAAACCTGCCCCTTGTGCCGGAAGTGCAGATACCGGAAGAAATATTCCAGGTGCCTCCCTATCGTCTGATTGGCCTCATTATTGACCCTTACAAACTGAACGGAATCAGAAGAGAACGAATGAAAGCGCTCGGATTTTCAGGAACGGCGAATTACACTGATATCGAGCGCATTGAAGATGAGCTGGCTTATGCCAAAGAAGTCATGCATCAGCTTCACTGCACCGTCCTTGATGTATCAAATAAAGCCATTGAAGAGACGGCAAGCCGCATCATGTCCATTATTGAGCGGAATAAGGAAATATACGGCGACAAATATTGACAGATGAAAAAATCTCCTGAAGGAAACTTCAGGGGATTTTTTTGTGCTGGAACGATTTTATGGATACATTTGCGGCAGCACTGTTCATCACCACGGCAATAGATCCTTCACGTTCGTTCAGGATGACGTCTTAACGTCTTATACAAGGATCATGGAATCGGCCGTCAGAAGGAGCTGCTGGCGCACGCAGTGCGATTGAGGATACTCGCTTGTCGTAATGATTTAAATCGTAAAAGAATAGTTAGCTTGTAGCTGACAGCTCACAGCTAACGGCTCACAGCTCACAGCTGATAGCTGATAGCTTTTATCTTCTTACCGTATGATGCTTAGCGTCCCTCCGGCATTATGATGCCTTACCGTATCCCGTCATTCAGAACGGGGGTAAGGATGCTTTGTGGGAAAGACGGAAAACGGAACAGTGACACGGAGTGAAGAATCTATTACCCTGATGAGAGTCTACCAATTTCCTCACCACGGCAGTGAAGAATCTGTTATCCGAATGACATGAAAAATGTGGAAATAAAAGAAAAATGCTTTCTGAGCTGCTATCAATGCAGCTGGCATTTCTTTTATTGTTTGTATACAATAGAGGGGTAATAAAACAGCAGTCTGGAGACGGGGACGGCGGCATGCGTGACCATGCAAGGACCGTACACCTAAATGTAAACAGTCCGGTGCCCTTTTGCCGCCTGCGGCTAAGAGAAAGAGATGGAAAAGAAATATTTTACTTACATGGTGCGCTGCCAAGACGGCACACTCTATACGGGATTTACCGTGGATGATCCGGAAAAACGGGTGGCTGTCCACAACGCGGGGAAGGGCGCGAAGTATACGAAAAGCCGGCGGCCTGTCCGCCTTGTGTGGTATAGGGAATGGGACAATGGCCATGACGCCCGGTCTTGTGAATTCTATTTGAAACGAAAAACAAAGCAGGAGAAGGAAGCCTTGGCGGCTTCTTTTGGAAAGGATACAGATTGAACGAGTCGGTAAGAAAAACGAAATATATGACAGAAGCGGCGGCAGCGGCGGCCATTGCGTCACTTCTGGTGCTGTTGAAACTTTTGGCGCCGTTTCTTGTCTTTGTTACTATGATTGCGTCTCCTATTCCCATTGCGGTGATTTGTGATTTTCACGGGATGAAGTGGGGATTTGGCACATCAGCGGCCGTGGTTATTCTTGTCACCATGATCGGTGGTCCTGAAATCGGACTGACGACAGCCTTTTATGCGGGTGCCCTCGGCATGGCCATGGGCTATGGATTTCTTCATAAACTGTCCTACGGGAAAACGCTTTGCCTTACGATTCTCGCATATATATTTGAAATGTCTTATAAAATCATATTTTCCATTTATGTTCTCGGCATTGCTGATGCCCTTACCGGAGCGATTGACCGCTTCACCACATTCCTTCGCTGGATATGGACACCCTTGTCATCGGTCTTCGGGTTTGATCCGGATCCGGGTAAAGCGATGCTTACCACATCAGGCATGGTGATGCTTGGAATTGTCTTCATTTTAAATGCATACTGCTATGCGTACCTGAACATGGAAATCGGCGGCAATGTGCTGAAACGCTTAAAAGGCGGAATAAGGGGTTAGGGAATTATGGGAAATTTGGAGAAACAAGATACAAAACAGAAGATAAGATATTGGAGTGCCTGTTTAGCAGCTTGTACATTGTTTATATTTTTATCAGTACGGTTTTCATCTGCATATTTTTCATATGCAATATGGAATTTTATAATATTTATTTTTTTGATATTAAAGAAATATATATCAAGAAACAATATTCAATATCATTTTTTAGAGAAAGTTTTCTTGCCATACGAGGAATACTGTTTTTTTATGGCATATTGATTTTCACATCTCTTTTACAAAAGAATATTGATGGAGCAATGGTAGGGTTGGATTATTTTCTTTTTTCAATGCCTTTTTTATGATATTTTTTATTTGTAGGAAATATGAAGTGAAAGATGCAGTGAAGTATGGCTTTTTTATAGGGAGTACCATAGATTGTTTTGTAGGAATAAGGCAGTGGTATATACTGCCTCAAGTGCCCATACAAGGATTGCACGAATCAACTAATGGATTTGGCACAATGACTGCAATGACAATTCCGTTTACGATTTACTATATATTATCAGAAAAGAAAAAGATGATAAAAATAATTGAGTCTCTTTTGTTGGGTTTACAGGGGATATGTATTTATTTGGCACAAGCTAGAGGTGCAATGGGAGCACTGTTATTTGGCGGAGTATTAGCTGTTGCTATAAGTGGTTTTATATTTAGGCAAGAAATTGATTTCAAAAGATTAGGGAGTAAACTTTTGGTGGGGAGTAGTATTATTCTTATATGTGCAGGGATGATGTATGGTATACAGGCAAGACAAGTAGGTGAAATTGCGAGGCTGCAAGAGGGGGAGAGACTTATGATGATAGAATCGAGTTATCATATGTGGGAAGATCATAAACTTGCTGGTATTGGACTGGATAATGGGGAGAAAATTATTATGGAGCATATCATCCAAATGCAGGGAGAGAAAAGGGCTTGGAAATGGCACATAATATGCCCATGCATTTTCTTGCTACAACCGGAGTATTGGGGTTAATTGGGCATACTGTGTTTCATATAGGGCTGTTTAGCTGTTTATATAAGAAAACAAAACGGGTAAAGAACTTTTATCTGATGACAGCAACATTTACTATATTTCTTGTGTTTTTTCTTCAAGGTATGTTTAATGGTACATTAAATAATAAAATCTCATGTCGGATGTTTTTCGGATTAATGGGGTATATTATAGGAAGCAGTTGTTTAAAAGTTGAAAATGACTGAATATGTATATGTGGCAGTTCATGATCAAATGGAGGTAAGTTGATGGCTGAAAAGATATATTTAGATAAAGAGTTTTCTAAATTTTGGGGAAAACTTGAAAACTTAGAAAATTTTACTTTATTGAGATATGGTGATGGAGAAAGAGCCATTATGTGCGGAGAAGCCGTGAAAGCACAGGAAGGCTGGGTATCAACACCTTATGTTTCTAAATTAGGTGAAGCATTATTTAGTACTTTGGATATTAATGAAAAGAATTTTTATTATGGGATATCCTGTCCGTGTTGTGATAGCAAGGCGTATTATTGGTATATGACAAGGATTAAGAGTAAAAATATTACATTTGCTAATTTATGGGTAAATAAAAACTATACTCAGTTTTATAGTAATTTCAAGCAATTAAAAAGAGATGCGGTTGTAATTGCAAACCATAAGGGGCGGAATCATAAGATTGGAGAACTTAATATATTAAAATATTATGAAGTGGGAGATGATTGCATTTCCTTTTGGGAAAAGCAGGGTTCCCGATTGTTGATGGAAATAAAAAGAGATTTTGGGAACCGGGAAAATTTATTGTATGTAGTATCGGCAGGACCGATGTCGGAACCTATTATTGTTGATTTATATAAGAATAATCCGAATAACTGTTATATTGATTTTGGATCAAGCATTGACATGTTTATTCATCAGAAAAGAACCAGACCTTATATGAAGACTGGCGATAAATACGCAAGTTCTAATTGTTGGATGTATAAACCGCAGAATACTGTATTTGATGTGAGTGTTATTCTTAACTTATATAAAAGACCTGAAAATTTGAGACAGCAGCTTAATGCTATAAAAAAACAATCTTTAAAGCCAAAAGAGATCATTCTTTATCAAGATGGAACATCAGATAGGGTGATGTTACCAGAGAATATTAAGACTGAATTGGATTTTATTAAGATCGGAAAAGAAAATAAAGGCGTATGGGAAAGGTTTAGATTCGCCGATCAATATGCAAAATTTCCATATGTTTGTATTTTTGACGATGATACAATTCCGGGAGAAAGATGGCTTGAAAATTGTCATACTGAAATGATGAAACAAGAGGGGCTCTATGGTGCGGTAGGGGTAATCAGTAAAAATAAAAGGTATACCCATGCAATGGCTTTTAAAGTAGGATGGGTAACAGATACTCCGAAAACAACACGTGTGGATTTTGTTGGGCATAGCTGGTTTCTGAGAAAGGAGTGGTTAAGGTATCTGTTTGATCAAACAGAAGAATTACAAAAGTTTAAGATTTGTGGTGAAGATATGACATTATCCTGTAAATTGCAGCAGCATAATATAAATACATATGTTCCACCACAGCCTAAAGGAAATTATAGTTTAAATGGGTCTTTATATGGAGATAAATTAGGTAGGGATAAGAATGCTTTGTCGATAAATAATGGCTGGGAGCCAATGAGTAAAGTGTTTGATATGTTGATTGCTCAATACGGTTTTAAAACTTTACAGGAAACAGATGAAAATTTATATAATTCAATCGTATATCATAAAAGGAATCGATTTTTATATATTGAAAGGTTTGAAACGAAAAAAGTGGTATATTTTTGTGGTTTAAAGTTTTATTTTAAACGATATGGAAAGGTAAGCGACATTATAAAAAAACATTGGGAAATGCTGACAAAGTAATACTGTTGAGTTGTCATTACTTGTTTAAAGTTTAAGGTTGTGAGGTAATATGCAGTATAATCCTTTGATTTCTGTAATTATTCCTGTTTATAAAACTGAAAAATTCATACATAGATGTATCGATAGTGTCCTGCGTCAGACCTATTCAAACTGGGAAATGATCCTTGTTGATGACGGTTCTCCTGATGAGTGTGGGCATATTTGTGACGATTATGCGGAAAAAAATGACAGGATCCGTGTGATACACCAAGAGAATAAAGGCGTTAGCGCCGCTCGAAATGCAGGTATAAAAGTCTGTAAAGGTGAGTGGATATATTTTCTTGATTCTGATGATTTTATTGTGGAAGATGCTTTAGAGAAAATGATATGTTTTTCGAAGACAGGGATTTATGATATCGTCATGGCGGGGTTCAGTATCATTCATGCAGATGGACGGGAGGAGTATAGATCTTTCGGGTGGAGAGAAACGGATGATTTACTTGAAATTCAGCGGGGGATTCTTATTGATGAATTGCCGAATTTTGTTGCCGGAAAGCTATATAAACGCTATTTATGGGATGGTTTGATGTTTCCTCCAGGACAGCTGATAGAAGATATGTATGTAAGCGCTGCTGTTTTTTTTAAGGCGAAAAGCGCTTATCTGATCCCGGTGTCTTTATACCGTTATAGTTATGAAAATGAAAACAGCTTTATGAGGGGGAAAGATATAAAAAATTTTATAAAATTGAAACATGGGCGATTTTTGGCGTGGCGTGAACATGAACGGATTGCGGATTTACATGCATTGTCGGATAAGAAGGTTTGCTGCATTCAGGCACTGAAGTGCGCTGTAAAGACTTTTGTGGCGGATTTCAATACGCGGGAATTGCCGGATTTGGATTACAGGGAGTTGGAATCATATATCTTTATGCATAGAGATGTATCGTTGCCGTTTCTTTTTTCTTTTCAGCGGTATCTGATTGTAAGTGAATGTACGATTTTGTTGCAGCTTTGCGGATATGTCCGTAAAATGGCAGTTTCATTACAATATAAAATGCGGCAGTGGAAATTTATGGCTGCCCGATAAAAACTATTAGGAGCGGGATTCATGAAATTTTTGAATATAAATTGGGGCAGTCGGTTGGCAGCGGCTGTTGTCGTATGGGGGGCTACGGCTTACCATTATATTAATACGGGAATGTCTATCAGTATGATCGCATTTACTCTGTTTGTAATTGCTTATGCACTGAAAAATCATGCGATTCCCAAGGTTACACTTCATAAAAATATTCTATGGGCGTTCGCTGTATTTTATGCCTGCCTGTTTATTTCCACGCTGTTTCATTTGGACAATACTGGAAATATGTATGGCGGATCATATAGTTTTCTGTCTTATGTTATGATTCCGCTGCCTTTATTTATGATTTTATACATCGGCTGGGAGCATGATATCAGAAAAACTGTATGCTATACATTTGTTACGATTGGGTATGCAATATGCGGATATGGGATATATGAGTATGCTGCCAAACACATGGAGCGCCTGGACAGCTTTTATACATCACCGCCCCACGTGGGTATTATGATGGATGTCTTTATTCCACTCACTATTGCTTTTATCTGCTATTATCGTGATAATATTTTTCATCTGGCTGTAATGTCGGTACTTTTAGTGCTGGAGGCAGTTACATTGGTCCTGACGCAAACAAGAGGTGCCATGGGAGCTTTATCCATAGCGATTTTTATTACTGTGCTGATTTTCCTGTTTAGAAATCAAATTGCAATGGGGAAAACCAGGCGGCGGCTCTTAGGGATGGGGGCAGGTCTGCTGGTCGTACTTGCTTTGCTGTGTTCCCTCCGGTTTGGGATACATGATCCATATCGGATGCAAGGGGCAGACCGACCGTTTATATGGAAGAGCAGTTACCATATGTGGGAGGACCATAAATTGGCCGGAGTGGGACTGAATGGATGGAAGAATGCTTATGACCATAAATATCAACTGGAGGGAAGCAGGGAGTTAAAAAAAAATGTGCATGCCCATAATACGTGGCTGATTTTTTTATCAACCGGAGGGATTCTTGCTTTTCTGGGTTATAATGCATATCTGATTCTTATGGGGATGTATTTCTGGAAAAGGATACGTATATATGCTTTGAATCCATTCAGCTGGTGCATGCTGGCAGTTTTTCTTGCTTTTGTTCTTAACGGGCTTTTGGATGAAACATTTTCTTCCACATCGTTTGGCAGATTGTATTATCTTGCATTTGGCATTACACTGCTTTTTGAAAGATGGGATACGCTGCACTCGGAGGAGAAAAGAGTGTGAATTTGTTGTAAAAAACCGTTACAGCTCCTTTTGGAGAAACTGTAACGGTTTTTGTCATGCCTGGATTACTTACTTGTAATCCGGATCATCAAGGATGGTCCATTCTCCATACTTCGTTCTTGCATCTGCCGGTTTGAGATCATATGCACTGCTGCTTAAATCAAAATTCGGTTCATAGTCTGTGTTTGGCAGGTGCAGGACTCCGCTGATGGTGTCATACATCAGGTCATTGGTGAATACTTTGTGTTCGTTTTCACGCAAGGTTTGTGCTGTATCCGGGTAGAGCTGTGTGTAAGCGGGAGAAAGATAAATGAAGAAGGGAATCCGAACCATATCATAAGTCATATTTTTGCTGGCGACATGGCTTCGTTCCATGTTTTCCCCGTGGTCGGAGCAGTACATCATGACCTGCAGATTCAAATGATCTTTGGCATACGTATAGATATCACGGAGGAGATGATCCGTATAGAGCAGCGTGGTGTCATACTGGTTGGTCCGCTTATCGTGCTGCGGGTTGTCGATTCCTTTAAAATCCGGTGGGGTGCGGTCGCTGTACCTGATATGGCTGCCCATAAGATGGATAATGACAAAGTTATTTTCGTTTTTGGGAAGCTGCTTTACAAAATCGAGCAGCTGATAATCGTCGCCCAGCGGAAACGGCGTCCGTTGTTCCGTATCGCAGTTTTGCGCGACGAAATCGATGGGACTGTCTTCACCGCTCATTTTGCCCTGGTTGCTCATCCACCATGTTTTATAGCCAGAAAGGTGTGCCACATCTATGATATTGGCTACGTCATCTATATTCCGGTGGTCATATTGGTTTCGCCCGTAAAGGAACATGGAAAGTGCGGGAACAGTGACGGGAAAGCAGGAATATGTTTTATCCATGAGGTAAAAATAAGGCGTTTCTTTCATTTCTGAGAGCCATGGGGTCGTTTCAGACGGATAAGACGGGGTAAAGGCTTTCATCCGGTCACGGGTGGCGCTTTCTCCGATGACGACAATGACGGTACCCGGTAATTTTTGCGGCATGGCTTCGCTGACAGGGGTATATATACGGAACCGGCTTATATTTTGTTCATGCTTTTGGCTGATCCGCCGCATTTCATGTATATAGTGGAAAGCGCCATAAGTTTGTGAAATAGGAAAAAGGGACGGGATATATTTATGGATGCTGATGATAGACAGAATGCAAATCATGCCTATCCATAGGATACGCATTTTACTGTAACGATCCCGGCCGACGGAAATAGTTTTATGGCAGCAGAAGAAAGAGGCCGGTAAGAGCAGCGCAAAAAAGATAAAGGAAGAAAACAGAATGGGAAGTCCGATGCGGTCTGAAATAAATTCAAGCGCTTCCTTTTTGTTGGTCTGCAGGATGGGCAGCATATTTTCCGCGCGTATCGTGTCATTGTATAGGAGGTAGTATCCCAGGTATACAGCGGAAAACAGAAGGCTTGCCGCGACGATAATTCCATAAAGGACAGAAATGGAAAAGCGCCATTTTTGGGGTTGATTTTGTGAGAAGGCAAAGAAGCATGCCGTGAGGATTGATTCGTAAACGAAAAGCAGGAAATAGGGGTGGATCAAGTCGTAGTCAATCGTCCAGGACATATTGGCATGAATGAGTACATAGGCGTAAATTACAAGCTGTGCCAGATAAGGAAACAGGGATAAACGCCACAGGGGAGAATACAGTTTTTCTCTAAGTGTATATGCAGTAAGGCTGAAGACGGCAAAACCTGTAGCCGCATCGCGGAGACTCTTATTCCATTCGAAAACACGTTCAAATCCGGAAATATGGAAAAGTAAAAAGATGACGCTTATGAAAATAAAAGAAGACAAAAGATAAGACGGGAGCGTTTTTATAGAATGGCTATCCGTGAAATACCGTGAGAACATATCAATATCCTTTCCTCATACGAACCGGAAATATACAAAGTTACAGGGAAATGTTTTCCGCTATCAAATCCTGCGTATTTTTCCAAATGTTTTCAGCGCTGAAATCTCCGCCGCGGGCAATCAGGCGGTGGCGGTAGAATGTCTTCGGTCCCCAGGCGGCGAGATTGGATTCATCATTCAGGTAAAAAACATCTACCACGGGAACGTCTAAGGCGAGAGCAAAGTGGGCAGTACCGGTGTCGGCGCTGATGAGGACGGCACAGCTTTTCAGCAGGGCGCCCAGTTGGGGAATGGTGGTTTTATTTACCAGGTTCAGCAGCACCTGTCTGTCAGCAGGCGGAAGATTTTCATAATATGATTCACAATCTTTTCCTGCACCGATCATGGCGGGAATCATCCCTGCGTCTTTTATTTTTTTTGCCAGTGTAAGGAGTGTGTCCGGTTTCAAATCTTTTTCTTTTCGCTTGGTGACCGGATTCAATGCAATGATCGGTTTGCTGATTCCTTTTAAAAGCTGTTCATTGATATATGCAAAAGCTTCATCAGGGACATGGTACCTGATTTTCATGCTTTCCATAGGTTTTCCCGCATACAGTTCCGCCAGATAGGCATGCCGGTCCTGCACATGGATCCATTTTCCGTAATTAATTTTTCCGTTGGAGAGGAGCAGGCGGACGATCGCATGCCGATTGTCTGCGTATATTTTTTTTGCGCCTAAAAAATTAGATAATAAAATGCCCCGCTCATTGCCGTAAATGACAAAAGCGGCATCAAAAACATGTTGGTTTTTATGTTCTTTATAAAATTTATACCATCCGGCAAGTCCCTTATGGATGCCCCATTTGTCATAGGTCCAGACTTCATCGACACCGTCCATGTATCGGGAAATGTCGGTGAACGGTTTATTCGATACGAAAACCAGACGGCTTTCCGGATACAGCCGTTTCAGATTCCTGCACAGTGCGTCTGTCAGGATAGTGTCTCCGAAATAAGAGGTATTATAAACTAAAAATGTTTTCATGAAATCCTCTGATCAGGAAAAATATATGTGATACAATGATTAGAATAAATTAAGGAGTTTATTTATGTTATACGTTTCTATTATAATCCTTTCTGCTTTATTGTACACATATTACCATTTCCGTGATCGGGTACCTATTTTAATGTACCACCGCATTGCTTCTGTCCCGGGGGATCGGAACGCGCTGCCGGAGGAGAAGTTTGAAGAACAGATGAGATACTTGGAAGAAAACGGATTTCACAGTATCACGGTGGATGAGCTGCAGGCGCATTTTCTCCATGGAAAGCGGCTGCCGAAGAAACCGGTGGTCCTTACTTTTGATGACGGTTATGAAGATAATTTTTCCGCGGGCTTACCGATTTTGAAAAAATACCGCCATGTGGGAAATGTATTTCCCATTGCCAATTGGATCGGCAGGGAGAACAAATGGGAAAATTTCGGGAAAGCGCCGACGCGGACAATGAATGAAAGTGAATTGGCCCTGTGGCGGGATGAAGGGCATTATGTCGGTTCCCATACCATGGATCACCCGTTTCTGAGCCGCTGCGATACGGATCTTCTTCATGATGAGCTGTCAGGAAGCAAACGTTTTTTTGAAAATCTTAATGGGAAACCGGTGGAGTGTCTTTGCTATCCTTACGGAGATTTTGACAGAAAGGTCATGCAGGAGGCGGAGAAGTGCGGGTATAAACTGGGGCTGGCGATTTTCTATGATGTCCCTTTGTGGACACAGGATCTGCTTGCTTTGCCCCGTATTCCGATTCCTGCCAGGCAGCCGATGTGGGAATTTAAATTAAAGGTGAGCCGTATCCATCTGATTTTTATCTGGCTCCGCCAGTTGGAACGGCGTTTTAAAAAGACCTTCAGGAAATAATTAAGGAGACAACTTGTGATAGATGACTTCCAAATCATCGACCATCCGGCGGTTGGTGAAACGGGAGCGTATCCATCGGATACCGTTTTCTGAAAATTGTTTAAGAAGAGATCGGTCGTTGTCGAGCTGTTTGATTCGTTCATACAGCTCTTTTTCATTGTCTTTTTCCACGAGAAATCCTGTTTCCCCGTTTTTCACGATTTCCGGCGTGCCGCCTACGGAAAAAGCGATGGCCGGTTTTCCCATCGCCATGCCTTCCGCCAGAACAAGACCGAACGTCTCAAAGCGGGAAGGAAGGACGGTCAGGTCCGCGGCATTCAGCAGGTGTTCCACATCGGTCCGGTGTCCGAGGCAGAGAACTTTATCGGATAAGTGCATGGTGCGTATCTTCGTTTTCAGCAGGGGGAGCCCGTTCCCTTTTCCGATGACAAGGAGCTTCCAGTTTTCTTTACGGCCACACTTGTCCAGTATGGAGAGAAGATGTCCGTGGCCTTTATGTTCCAGATTTTTTATGCGGGATACGATGGCAAGAACGAGGGTATCCTCATCGAAACCGAACTCTTTTCGTAGCCGGATCCGCTCTTCTTCATTTGCGGTGAAACGTTCCGTGTCGATGCCGCTGTAACGGACAAGGAGATGATTTTCATGGAGGCCGCGTGCCAGAGAGTCCTGCCTGACGTATTCACTGACGCAGATGATTTGGTCCAATTGGTCAATGACATATTCTTTTTCCATATTTCCCAAAATGCCGTGTGCCGTGTATACCACGGGGACAGACGTATTTCTTTTTACTCCTGCTGCGATGATGCCCGCGGCTCCTGAGTTGGCATGAATGACGTCTATATGGTATTTCTTCACGATGGATGAAACGCGCCAGACGGATAAGAATCTGCTCTGCCGGATCGGGACAAAAAATGTCCTGATGCCTGCCGTTTTCAGTTCATCCGCCAGACGTCCGCCGCCGGAAGCGAGAAAAACTTCATAGCCCCGGGCACGGAGTTCTTTTGCCGCGGTATATACATAGGTTTCCGCGCCGCCGATGTTCATGCGGGGAACCAGAAATAAAATCCTTTTCACGAGTCCGTCCTTTCTTTGCGTTATGATTTTATATTTTATCTTTATATAGGGAAATATGCAAAGATGAGACGATGAGGTACGCCGATGAAGTTTCCTTGGGGGACCGTTTTTAGGAGAAAAATATGTGCAACGTACTTGTAGCTTGATTGGCCCTTGGATATAATGATTCTGAAACGTAAGCATGGAAAAAAGAATTGTCATGGCGAAAGGAAATATGGCACAGTGAACCGAATCCGATTCCTATGCAGCCATGGAAGCGGCAGAAAAAGAGGAAGACCTGTATGGGCCTTTTGATGATGTTTCTGAACTGCAAAAGGGTATAAAAGCATGAGGGCATGCTATATTAATCAAATCGGCTGTTTCATCGCAAAGTGATTTATTCTGATACTTGTTATTCTGTATAGGCAACCGTTTATAGAGGAGGCAATTATGATTTTTGAGGAAAGTTATACGTTGCATAGCGGCGTAGCCATTCCGAAACTGGCGCTGGGCACATGGTTTATTGATGACGACAAGGCAGCGGAGGCTGTGCGGGCGGCGGTGGATATCGGATACCGCCATATTGATACGGCACAGGCGTACGGCAATGAACGCGGTGTCGGAGAAGGAATCCGCACCTGCGGCATTGACAGGAAAGATATCTTTGTCACATCCAAAGTGGCGGCTGAAAATAAAAGCTATGCGTCCGCCATGGAATCCATCGACAAGACACTGGAAACGATGGGACTTGCTTATCTGGACATGATGATTATTCATTCGCCCCAGCCCTGGGTGGAGGTGAACCAGTCGGAGGACCGATACTATAAAGAAAACAGGGAAGTATGGCGTGCACTTGAAGATGCTTTGGAAGCCGGGAAACTGCGGGCAATCGGCGTTTCCAATTTCCTTGAGGGAGATCTTGAAAACATCTTTGCCGCTTGCCATGTGAAACCCATGGTGAACCAGATTCTTTGCCATGTGGGAAACAGTCCGCTGGATTTGATTGATTACTGCCGAAAGAGGGATATCGTAGTGGAAGCCTACTCTCCCGTGGCGCACGGCGAAGCGCTGAAAGACGGACACCTTGCGGAAATGGCAGAGAAATACGGGGTCACGATTCCTCAGCTCTGCATCCGTTATGACTGGCAGCTGGGTACGGTGGTGCTGCCGAAAACGGCAGATCCGGAGCATATGAAAGCAAATGGGGATATTGATTTTGTGATTTCTGATGCCGATATGGAGCTGCTGAAGAATGCGGAGCCGGTAAAGGATTACGGCGAATTCAGTTTCTTTCCTGTCTATGGAGGCAAGCTGAAAAAGTATCGTGTGGAAATTAAGAGGTAAACGCAGAAAAAATCTGCCGCAGGAAAAAAGCGGCAGATTTTTTGCATCAGGCTTAAAATGGTGTATTGATGAATGCTGTATAATTCTCGGGATGTTCCCTTTTATCCGGCAGCCGTTTATCAAGAGAAGTGCTGCTTTTCCGCAAAGCGTCATCCTGAGCAGTAGCGAAGGATCTGCTATTGTAGTGAGGAAAGCGGTAAGACGTCATCAGCATAATAGATTCTTCACTCCGCGTCACCGTTCTGTTTGCCGATTTTCTCACAAAGCATTCTTGCATCCGCTCTGAATGACGATTAAAGGAAAAGTGTCATAATGACGAGGAACGGTAAGACGTCATCCTGAGCGGCAGCGAAGGATCTATTACCGTGGTGAGGAAGACGGTAAGGCGTCATTCAAAGCGCTAACAAAGGATTTGCTACAGTGTTAAGGAAAGAGATTCTAACGGGAAAAATAGGGATTGGGTAAGCCTCCTTGTTTATAAGGAGGTGGCCGGCGAAGCCGGAC